>ERZ857882.736-NODE-736-length-40933-cov-9.158472_pt1 | contig 40933 bp, 31 predicted proteins | sample MGYA00519697_ERZ857882 | MGnify/ENA primary metagenome ERZ857882 (study PRJEB31778, sample SAMEA3449373) | human gut metagenome | biome: human gut; feature: human-associated habitat; material: faeces | place: United Kingdom | collected 2010/2012 ...
CCAGCATTTCCAGAAATCCGGGGCGCTGAAAATTGCCGCCGCTGTAACCGTCGTCGCGGTAGGACTTGACCTCCGTCCAGCCGTTGAGCATCACGAATTTGGAAAGCAGTTCATATTGAGAGAAGATTTGTCAAGGGTATTTTCTGCGCAGAAAACGGAACAGGGATACGACTATGCTGCATAGTCGTATCCCTGTGTTCATTTTTCGCCGCATAGATATTTCTGAACGGCGGTAAGGCTTGCGAGTCCGTCTTTCACGCCAAGGTCGTAAACGGACTGGAGTATATCGGGATTTTTCTCCATCCGCCCAATTTGTATGGGACTTGAGGGACGGATGACAAGGGCTTTCCCCGCGGCTTCCAATTCCTTGAGTTCTTCGATTGTGTGATGATACAGCGCATGGCGATGCAGCAGCTTTTCAGCCATCGGGCTCTTTCCAAACCACAGTCGAATCAGAGCAGGCGACATGGGCTTTTTGCGGTATTCCATATCCCGCGTGAGAATGACAATCCGTTTTTCGCAGCCGAGGCTTTCGGCAAAGCGGAATGGAATGCTGTCGGAAATGCCGCCGTCAAGATAGGGTTTTCCGTCAATTATCACCGGTCTTGACACAAACGGCATGGAACCGGATGCACGAAGCGCATCCATCCGGGCAAAGACGCTGTCGATCTTTATGTACTCCGGCAGCCCGGTTTCCAGATTCGTCACAACGGCGTAGAACGGGACTCCGGATTTTTTGTATGCCGCATCGTCAAAGGGGTCAAGCCTGCGGGGGACATCCTCATAGGCGTATTTTGTGCTGACGATGTTTCCCTCCCGCAGAAGCGGACGGAGACCCATATAATTCTTATCCGAATTGAACCGCTTATTATAGCGAATCACACGCCCCTTTTGCCTGGACAGGAAATTCACGCCAAACAACGCTCCGGCAGATACGCCCACAATACAGTCTGCCCTGATTCCGTGCTCCAGAAAAACATCCAGCACGCCGGCGGTATACATCCCCCGCATGGCGCCGCCTTCCAAAACCAAACCGACACGCATCATGACCGGTCACCTGCAAACCGGGCAAAAACCAGCTCCTCAACTTTTGCGCTGATGTAGGAGCCGGAGCCGCCAAGATCGGTGCGGTTTGTGACCCAGACGCAGGAGAGCTTATCGGCGGGGCTGATAAAAAAGTGGGTGCCAAATGCGCCGCTCCAGCCGTAGGTTCCGGCAGTAACAGGCAACTTTCCCTTTTCCGGGTTCTGACGGATTTTTACCCCCAGTCCCCATACCTGTCCGGGATCGGGCTCCAGGTGCATGGCAGGCGCTTCCGTGTGCATCCGTTCCACGGTTTCCGGTTTCAGAATGACTTTTCCCCTGTATGTGCCGCCGTTAGCCAGCATCTGGACGAAGCGGTCGTAATCCGTAATGGTGGAAAACAGGCCACCGCATCCGGCAATATAGCCGGGACCCCGGTGGAGCATCCCGTCCACATCATCCTTTGTCCCGGTTACATCCGCAAGCGCATGTTTTTTGCGCTTGTAGACATGGACAATACGGGCTTTCTGGGCTTCTGTCGGCCAGAATGAGGAATCCGTCATCCCCAGCGGTTCAAAAATTTCCCGCTGAAAATACTCTGCTGCATCCATGCCGGAAACCACCTCAATAACCCGGGTCAGCATATCAAAACCAGCCAGCGGGGAGTATCCCGTGCCTGTCCCCGGCTGAAAATCCAGCACATACCGGCTGAAAACATCTGCCTGCTGGGAGAGGCTCTCTCTGACCGACTTGTCTTTCATCATGGCAATCAGGCCCACTATGCCCTGTGCAAGGCCGGAGGAATGGCTCAGCAGATTTCTTATGGTGATTTCCCGGTCAGCAGGGACTGTTTTCACCCGGTCCATTCGGAAGAAAAGCAGCTTTTGCAGCAGGGAAAGCATATTCATTCCCGGCTTGAACTCATATCGCTTATCGGCGCAAACCTGCATATCTTTGAATTGCGGAAGGAATTTGGACAACGGGTCATCCAGGGTAATCAGCCCCCGATCCATCAATTTCAGGATACCCACCGCTGTTACAGGCTTGGTCATGGACATCATGCGGTAGATGGAGTCGTATTCGACAGGTGCACCTGCCGCCACATCGGCATAGCCCCACTTGTTTTGATAGACAACCTCTCCCGCCTTGCGCACCAGCAATGCTCCGCCGGAGATTTCATTGTTTTTGACATACCCGCTGATTGTTTGATCAATCTGATCCATATCTACTACAACTCCTTTTTGGTTAAAGCTTCCTGCCTGGGTATCAAATTGATAATTTTCCGGATGCTGAAATTCTCCGGCAGGCTGCCCATTCCCCGCTTGATCCATTCATCCACCATACCGTACAGCGCACCCGCCAGCGCTGCCCGGGTATAAGACTCTTCCTCATCGACCTCAAATGTGGTGCGGCAGCAGGCAAAAATGTGATCTTTGATGAGGTGAGACGCATTGTTTTCATACAGTAGGCGAACCAGACGTCCGTTTGCGCGGTACTGCTCCAGAAGCTCCGGCCAGAAGTCCGTATAAAAGCTTTCAACATCTTTCTGGCTGAAGTCCCGCCACCATTCGTCAGTGCATTTTTTTAGGTGCTGGACAAGAATATCGTCCATGGAATCAAAATTCCTGTAAAACGACACGCGCCCCACACCTGCGCGGGTACACAGCTCGGACACATTGATTTTGCTCAACGGCTTTTTCTCCATGAGCTGCAACAGCGCCTGGGTCAGGCTTTCCATCACCATATCATGAGCTTCGTTTTTTCGTTCCGTCATCTGTTACACTTTCTGCAGCGTTGTTTCACTTACTGGAAAGAGCTGCTTTTTTTCTTGCATTTTTCTAGCAAAGTGTTACACTTGTTTCATAGCAATACTACACAGTTATTCATCGTATGTCAAGTATATTTATGACATTTTGACTGGGAGGCAAAATTGTGGTTTTTACAGAAAACACCCGGCTGCAGGAGATCTGCCAGGCGGAGCATCTGCTGCCAATTCGGGACTGCCTGATCTCCGGTGGGCGCTTTTTTGAAGAAAACGGCTTACTGACGCTGGCGCAGCTGCAGGAACGAAGCCCCACCTGGAACGCCAAAGATCTTCTCTACGGCCTGCGGCGGCTGGAAGAGCCATACAAGGTCTGCTCCGTATATGGCGGTGAAGACCCCCGCATGGCCGCCGTGAAGCTGACCTGGCTGCCCGCACGGGAGAAAAAACACGAGACCTTTGTTATCCTGCTGGCGGGCGGGGCATACGGGGCGGTATGCACCATGGCAGAGTCGCTCCCGGTGGCGGCAAGGCTCAATGAGCTTGGGTATTCCTGCTTCTGCCTGAACTACCGCACCGCGGTGCAGGAGAGTTTTGTTCACGGTTTAATGCCGCAGCCTTTGGAAGACCTGGCGGCGGCATGGCGGTATATCCGCGGCCATGCCGATGAATTTGGCGTTGACCCGCAGGACTACGCAGTGTCCGGCTTTTCCGCAGGGGGCCATACCGCAGCCCTCTGGGGGACGGAAAACCTGGGTGCAAGAAAATACGGGCTGCCCCAGCCGAAATGCCTGATTCTGGGATATCCTCTCATTACCATGGCCAATGTGCCGGAAGGGCCTGTGAAAAAATATATGTGTACGGGAATGTTTGGTGCCGGTTTTACAGAGAGGGATATTCAAACATATGACGCCAGCCGCAATACGGATGAGGGCTACCCATCCTGCTTCCTTGCCCGTGCGCTGGATGACCCCACGGTTTCAAAAAAGGACGGGGACGGCATGAAAATGGCACTGGGCGAAAAATGCCGCATTTTTGAGGCAAAAACCGGCGGACATGGATTCGGCCTGGGCAGCGCCACACCGCTATGCGGCTGGGTGGAAGCCGCAGCACACTGGATGGAGGAATTGTGATGCTGGAAAAAGACAATGTTCATTTTTTTGATACCTCCGGGCTATCGGAAACCCCGGGTATCCGCGGGCGCTGCAATGCGGACTATCTGACCAAAGCGCTGAAGGCCCGATTTCCCGGCGAAGAGTTCACAGTCACCCGGGCGGAGATCAACGACACAGGTAAATACAAAAGCAATGTTAATATTCTGGTAAAGCTTCTGTGGGCAAAAACCGACTTGGAGGGCCTGCCGCCCTTCTGTCATGTAGTTATCAATCACAAAACCGGGACGGCAGAGGAAAACATCATCATCTGGAGCCCCCTTGCCTGGAATGACCGCTTTGCCGGGACAGCGGGGGGCGGCAGCAGCACCGGCAGCTACAGCCACATTACCGTGCCCAATAATGTGAGCCGGGGCTGGACGATTCCCTACGCTCTCATCAACGGCTTCACCGCAGCCATCACCGACGCCGGCAACGAGGCTTACGGTAATAACTGGGGGCAAAATCAGAAAACCGGAGAAATCTACTGGGACAGAATTGAAAACTGGCGTGCCAGAAGTACCCACAATATGACGGTATTCGGCAAGGCTGTGGCTCAAATTCTCCATGACCGTCCCGTAAAGTACGCCTACATGAACGGCGGAAGCGGCGGCGGGCGGCAGAGCATGGCGGAAGCTCAGGAGTTCCCGGAGGACTATGACGGAATTTGGGCCTGCTGCCCAGCCATTAACTGGGCAAAATTCATCATCTGCGGCTTCTGGCCACAGGCGGTGATGCGCTCCTACGGGTATCCGCTGCACCCCAAAAAGCTGGAATACTTTGCCGATGCCCTGCAAGCTTCCGTAGGCGGCCCGGACGCCTATTATCGTCTGGAGCAGCATCCGGTGAAATTTGACCCCTTTACTCTGGTCGGTCAGAAAAGCAAAGCGGGCGTCATTACCCAGACCGATGCCGAAATCATGCAGAAAATCTGGGAGGGTCCACGGCGGAAAGACGGCACCCCCTATTGGTTCGGTTTTCAGCCGGGGCAGAAAAACTGGAACAAAATCATCCCCATCGGCTGGTTTTACTATCCCCTGTTCAAAAAATGGCCCAAGCCTTTCCCTCTTGCAGATATCTGGGCCCGGTGGGTCACGGGTGACCCGAAGCAGAACTTTGACAAAATTACCATGGAAGAGCTGGAGCCGCTTTTTGACGCCAGCAGCGAAAAATTTCCCACCTGCAACATTGATAATGCAGATCTGCGGCCCTTTGCCGCCCACGGCGGCAAACTGATGATCGACCACGGCTGGGACGACCCCTTGATCCCCACCATGGGAACCATCGACTATTATGAGCGGATGGTCCAGATTGTCGGGGGCCGTGAACAGGCGGACAAATTCTGCCGCCTGTATATCACCCCCGGCGATAATCACGGCAACTGTGTCGGCAACGGCCCGGGTATCACCCAGACCGACGGCATCAAGGCGCTTATAAACTGGGTGGAACATGGCGTTGCGCCGGAAGCCATCCGGGTGGTACAGGTAGATAAAAAGACCGGAAAAACCATCTGCGAACGGACGCAGATGCCATATTAAAAACGGAGGGAAACATCATGGCAAAAAATCAGAAGCCCCAGCCCGAAGGCTGGCGAACCACAAGGACAGAGCGTATCAACTACTATATTGGCGACATCGGCCGCAGCCTGGAAGGATACATCGTTACAGCGATGATGACGCTGTTCCTGCTGTTTCAGGGAATTGACCTGATTAAGGTTTCTGCCGCGATTCTGGCAGTAAAGATCATTGATGCCCTTGACGATATTATTTTTGGATTTTTCATCGACAAGCTGGATATCAAGAAAAGCAAACTTCTTGGGAAGCTGGCAGGAGAGGGCAAATATCTGCCCTGGTATCGGGCGACCTTCTTTCTGTTCCCGATTTTTACCGTTATCTTCTTCCTGATGCCCCAGAATGCGCCGGAAGCAGTAAAGCTGATCTGGTTCACTGTCACCTACCTGCTGTATGATTTGACCTACACGCTGGTGGAGGTGCCCATGAACTCCATGATTGTTTCACTGACCGATAATATGGAAGAAAGAGATACCATCCTCAAGAACAAGGGCATTCTTGCCGGCATCTTTACCATGCTGGCAGGAGTTATCTGGACGGTGCTCATCAGCGAGCATGTCGGCCTGCCTATTCAGGCAGTGGCATTGGTTTCCTCGGTGCTGTTCTTCTTTATGATGCTGCCCCTTGCAACCAAGGTCAAAGAACACAACGCCGAACTGAAGAATACGGAGGAAGCACAGTCCGCAGAGCACTATTCCTTTAAGGATATGCTGGGCTGCATCAAGACTAACAAGTATGTGTTTATTATTTTGGTCAGTGCTCTGCTGTATACCGGCCTGCAAACCGGCGGTTCTCTTGGCACCTACGCATCCTTTTACCTTTACGGCAATTCCCTTATTCTGATTATACCGATTGCCATTGCATTTATTCCGCAAACCATCGCTCAGTTGAATACAGACCGGCTGTGCCGTAAATTCGGCAAGAAAAAAGTCTTCCTGGTATGCGGCTTGCTGGGGGCAGGAATCTATTCCTTAATCTACTTCAGCGGCTATCACAATTTTGCGATGATCACCGTGCTTCTGGTGCTTCAGGCTATGCCAGGCAATATTTCCCAGATTGCAAAGACATTTTTCACTCCGGACACCATAGAGTACACCCGCTACAAAACCGGCAAGGATTGTTCCGGCATCTTCTTCTCGCTGAACGCCTTTGTCAATAAGCTCAGTAGCAGCATCGCGGCCTCTTTGGGCCTGTTCCTGCTGGGTCTTTCCGAGTGGGTGCCTGTAAAAGCGGAAAGCTTTGAGGAACTGGCCGCACTCAATGTAACCCAGACGCAGGGCGCGCTGGATTCTCTGTGGACCATTTATATGCTGATTCCGGCAATCGGTACAATCCTCAGCGTTCTGGTCATGGTTTTCTATAAACTGAAGGACAAGGATGTTGCCCTGATGGCAAAATGCAATGCGGGCGAAATTACCCGTGAGGAATGCGAAGCACAGCTTTCCAGAAAATATTAAATGCACTGCAAACGCGCCTGTGGGCTTTCACGGGCGCGTTTTGAAAAGGCGGAGAAACTATGCTGAAAATACTCGATTTAAAAACCAATCACCGCAGCGAACCTTTGGGGATTGACGGCGTCCCTTACTTTGGCTGGAAGCTTTGCAGCAGCAAAAAAAATGTGACCCAGCAGGCCTACCAGCTGACCGTGGAGGATGTGCAGACGAAAGAAGTCGTTTGGGACAGCGGGGCGGTGTCCTCTTCCCAAAGCAGCTTTGCAGACTATGCGGGCGCACCCTTGCATTCCTGCACGGAATACCGCTGGACGGTTCGCGTTTGGGATAATCACGGGGAATGTGCGGCGGCGAGCGCAGACTTTGAAACGGCGTTCCTTTGTACGGAGGACTGGAAGGCCCAGTGGGCGGAAAGCACGCTGGAGCGAGTTCCCGACCCGGATTATCCCATCGGCGCTTCCTGCGCACCGGTGCTGTTCCGGAAGAGTTTTCGGCTGCCGCAGCAGCCCGTCCGCGCCAGACTGTATTCTACAGCATACGGCGTGTATCAGATCAAGATCAATGATCGCCGACCGGATGACCGGGAGTTTGCACCGGAGTTTACCTCCTACGCCCATCGGCTCTACTACCAGACCTACGATGTGACAGCGCTGCTTCGCAGCGGGGACAACATGATGGAAATGTATGTAGGCGACGGCTGGTACTTCAGTGCCTTTGCCAGCCCTGTTGCAAAACACCCCCACGCAGCCCCCGGCGTTCTTTTTCAGCTGGAACTTTGGTATGAGGACGGCACCCGGGGGCATATCATCAGCGACGGCACCGAAAGCTGCGAGCTGTCCTATATTCTCTGCTCTGACCTGTTTCAGGGCGAAAAGCAGGATTTTACGCAGAGGCGGCAGACGCCTCAGCCGGTGGCTCTTCGGGATTACCCCATGAATATTCTGAGGGCCCAGCCCATGGATCCTATTCGGCCGGTGGCAGAGCTTCCTGCACGGAGAGTTTTTCGTTCTCCCAAAGGGGAGTGGATTGTCGATTTCGGGCAGGTGCTCGCCGGGCGTGCCCGGGTTCTGCTGAACACCCCGCAGGGGACAACCGTAACGCTGGAATATTTTGAAGAGCTCGACTGCGATGGAAACTACCTGAACACCATGTTCGCCCCACAGCGGGATGTGGTTGTTACGGGGGATCTGCCCTTTGTCCACGAGGCACTGTTCACCTTCCATGGCTTCCGCTATCTTCGGGTGACCGGGCTGGATATTGTCCGCAAAGAGGACTTCACAGCGGTGCTTCTGACCACAGAGAAAGCAAATATCGGCAGCTTTCACTGCTCTGATGCACGGCTGAACCGGCTGTATCAGAATGTCCGCTGGTCCCAGGCCGGGAATATGATGTCGATTCCTACCGACTGCCCCACCAGGGAAAAGGCAGGGTGGACGGGAGATATGCTGATTTATGCGCCCACAGCGCTGTTGAACGAGGATGTGACACCATTTTTTACAAGCTGGCTTGCCGCCCTGCGGGATGAACAGGCAGAGGACGGCGCAATCATGGTTACAGCCCCTTATGCAAAGATGTACCATTCTGTGATTTTGGACGCCTGCAAGGTATTTGGAGACACAAAGCCCACCGGGGTGGCGGGGTGGTCGGACGCCATCGTCTGGGTGCCCTATGCCATGTATCAGAGCACCGGGAATATCCCTGTATTGCGGGAAAACTATGACGCCATGTGCCGCTGGGGCGACTACATCCTGCGCAGATCAAAAGAAAAACGCGGCAGCATGAACATCCCGTATGAATACGACCAATATCTCTGGAACACCGGCTTTCACTTCGGTGAATGGCTGGTGCCCTCCCGCCCGGACAACACCGGCCGGCAGTACGGCATCTGTGAAGAATCTGCTTTTTATGCAGCCCCGTTTTTTGGCTACCAGACCATCCGCTACCTGGCAGACATTGCAAAAGTGCTGGGAGATAAAGATAAAGCAGCCTATTACCGGGAAGAGTCCGAGAAAATGCGCAGAGCAATTCAAAACGGAATTCTCCGTGCAGATCTGCTGCCAAGGCACCTTATGGGCGGATATGTACTGGCTTTTGCCTTTGACCTTGTGCCGGGGGAACTGAAAGAGGAGTATCGGCAAAGGCTTGTGACACTTATCCAACAGCACGGGAACTGCCTGGATACCGGATTTCTGGCAACGCCGTTTCTGCTGGATGTTCTGATGGATTTGGGAGAAAACGCACTGGCAGAGACTGTTCTCTGGCAGTCCAGGCGACCCGGATGGCTCTATGAAACAGACCACGGCGCCACCACGATCTGGGAAGCATGGGATGCGGACGATGCGAAAAAGGGAGGCCGCTTTGTCAGCTTCAACCACTACGCCTTTGGATGCGTGGATGACTTTATTGCCCGCCGCATTGCGGGGCTGCAACCGGAAGAACCGGGCTACACAAAAGTTCGCATTGCCCCCCGGCTGCTGGGCGGGTTGACTTCACTGGACAGAACCTTTTGCTCGGAAAACGGGGAAATTCGCATTTCTGTAAATGAGGATGAACTGTCGGTCACCATTCCCTGCGGTGTGACTGCAGCAATCGAATGGGGCGGGGTCGTTACGCAGACAGGAAGCGGAACCTACACCTTTGACCGCCTGGGCAGAAAGGGGTAAGGCTATGCTTTTTCATGCACAGGTGGCAGAGGGGATATTTCTGATCTCCTCGGATATCAGTGGGCCGGACAGCGACGGACGCTCCCTGAAACCCGGCAGAGCCACAGCCAATTCCTATCTGGTAATCGGGGAGGATAAGGCGTTGCTGTTTGATATGGCGGTCAACGAGCCGGGCCTTGCGGCCTATACCCGGAGCCTGACCGACCGGCCGGTTTTCCCGGTTCTCAGCCACGGGCACATTGACCATGTGTATCATCTGGAGGATTTTTCCGAGGCTTGGCTCCATCGTGGGGATATTCCCCTGCTGAAAGGCAAGGGGATCGGCACACGCAAAATAAAGCCCCTGCCGGTCATTCACGAGTTGGCAGACGGCGATACCATCGACCTCGGAGGCAGGCTGCTGGATGTGATACATATTCCCGGTCATACCATGGGAAGCATTCTTCTGCTGGACAGAAATACGAAGGTGCTGCTTTCCGGGGATACCTTTACCCGGCGGCTGCTGTATGGAATTTCGGGAACGGTGCCGCTGGATGAATTTTGCAATCGGCTGCGGCTACTGGAAAACGCGCCCTTTGATTATGCATATTCTGCCCACGACCGCTGCCCGCTCCCCAAAGGGCATCTGCATACCATGATAGACGCGATTGAGCATGACCTGCCCCATGCGAAAAGGAAACTTTTCATTCCCTTTGCAGGAAAGCTGTTGTGCCTGACACGGGGGGGTGAAACAGAGTTAGACTACTTTGATATGGCATATTGGAAGAAAGCGTGAGGTAACATTATGATTCATAACAACAGGATGGCAACATCTGACCCATTACCAAGCACCCGCGAAAAAGCAAACCGGGAGACTTCCACCCGTATCGCAGAGGAAGGTATTGTTCTGCTGGAAAACAAAGGTGTTCTGCCCTTTGACAGCGGTGTACGCACCATTGCCCTGTATGGCAGCGGAGCACGGCACACCATCAAGGGAGGAACCGGCTCCGGGGATGTAAATGTACGGGATTATGTTACGGTGGAGCAGGGTCTGCTTAACAGCGGGTACTCCGTTGTGACCGGGGAGGTTTTGGCCGAATACGACGGGATTTTGCAGAATGCCCGGCTTATCTATGATGCCTCCGTCCGCGAGCGGGCAAAGGCCGGTGCTTTTGCAGGGCTGATTGCCATGATGTCCAATCCTTTCATCCCTCCCGTATTCCCCGGCCTGACGGAAGAAGTCCTTTGCCGGCATCCGGCGGATGCGGCGGTTTATGTTCTGTCCCGGAATTCCGGGGAAGGTGCTGACCGCAGAGCGGTCCCCGGGGACTATTACCTGAGCGAGCAGGAGATCAGCGACATCACCCTACTGGCAGGTCAATATCAGAAATTCGCCCTGCTTTTGAATGTGGGCGGCGTAGTGGAACTGTCCCCGGTGAAAGACCTGCCCGGCGCAATCGTTCTTATGGGGCAGGGCGGCAGCGGCTGTGGGGATGCCGCCGCAGCGGTGCTGTCCGGCAGAGAGACACCCTCCGGCAGGCTGACGGCAACCTGGGCCGAGCAGTATGCGGATTACCCGTTCGCCGCAGAATTCGGGGACAAATATGATTCCTATTACAAAGAAGGGGTCTTTGTCGGCTACCGCTGGTTTGATTCTCTGGGAAAGGATGTGCTGTACCCCTTCGGCTATGGACTTTCCTATACTGCTTTCACTTTGAGCATTCAGGGTACGGAACTCTCCGGACATCGGGTATCCGTCCGCGTTGCTGTGAAAAATACGGGAGTGCGCCCCGGAAAAGAAGTGGTGCAGCTTTATGCCGCACCAAAATCTCCCGGGTTGGAAAAACCGTATCAAAGTCTTGTAGCATTTAAAAAAACAAAACTGCTTCAGCCCGGAGAAGAACAAACATTAACGCTGAACTTCGATGCGGAATTGTTTGCCGTCTATCACGAACAAAGGGCGGTATGGCTGATCGAGCAGGGCGAATACTGTCTGCTCTGCGGTACGGATTCCAGGACAACGACCCCCTGCGCCGTGGTTTCCTTGCCGGAAAGCATCCTCCTTCAGCAGTGCGAAAACAAGCTGCGGGGCGAGCGCATCGAGGAAATCGGGTCTACCCGGTATTTTACCTTCCCGGAGCAACTTCCAGTGCTGCGGCTTGACCCCGGGGCGTTCTGCCCGGTCAAGCATGACTACACACAGCGGTCTGCTGCCGACGTTGAAGGGCTGACGGACCGGGAGCTTGCCACCCTCTGCATCGGTGCGGCGAGAATTGATCTGTCTGCCGTTACCGTGGTGGGCACCTTCTCCGAAGGATTGCCCGGGGCGGCCGGGGAGACCACCTCCCTGCTCACGGAAAAGGGCGTCCCCTCCATTACCATGGTGGACGGCCCTGCGGGGGTCCGTGTCAACCCGATTCTGCATGAGAAAAACGGCGGCTACCTCAGTGACCCAAGAGAAGACCCGATTTTCAGCAAGCTGATCACCGCAGACACGGCTCCGGTTGACCTGTCCGGCAGCGTGACCCGGTATCAGTATTGTACCGCCCTGCCGGTTGCGTCTATGCTGGCACAAAGCTGGAATCCGGAGCTGCTGTATCAGGCAGGCGAGCTGATTGCAGCAGAAATGGAGCTGCTGGGGGTGGATATCTGGCTGGCCCCGGCCATGAATATCCAACGCAATCCCCTTTGCGGACGAAATTTTGAGTACTTTTCCGAAGACCCGCTGTTGACAGGCGTATGTGCCGCCGCCCTTACAAACGGTGTCCAAAGCCGCCCGGGCAAGTGTGTCAGCATCAAGCATTTTGCCGCCAACAATCAGGAATCCAACCGCAATTTCCACAATGTCCATGTCTCCGAGCGTGCCCTGCGGGAGATTTACCTGCGCGGCTACGAGATCTGCCTGAAAAAGAGCAAGCCCGCCACGGTGATGACTGCGCTGAATCTCATCAACGGCGTTCACGCAGCCTGCGACCATGACCTTCTGACGGATATCCTTCGCCGGGAGTGGGGCTTTGACGGCATAGTGATGACGGATTGGGGCACCACCGGTGTCCCGGGCAGCAATCAGGGGCAAAAATATGACTGCTGCTACGCCAGTGACTGCATCCGGGCGGGCAACGATCTCATCATGCCCGGCTCAAAACGGGATCTGGATTACCTGCTTGCAGATCTGGGAAACGGCAAACTTGACCCGGAAGATGTCCGGCGCTGCGGCGGCAACATCCTGAAACTGCTGAGGGAAATTGAAAGCGAGGGATGAAATGGAACTGTATGCACTGAAAATCAACGGCCTGAATGACCCGATTGGCTATTGCTTTGATACGGTAACAGTGTCTTGGAAAGTAAAAAACGCCAGCGGAAAAAAGCAGAGAAATGCCCGGGTGGAAGTATCTCAACAGGAAGATTTCAGCTCACTGCTCGTATGCCGGGAGGGGGCAGAGCTTTCCGGTTTGGGGGTGGCCTTGAACTTTCCCCTCTCGCCGTGCACGCGATATTTTTGCCGGGTAACTGTTACTTCAGATATCGGGGAAACAGCGCAGGCTTTCTGCTGTTTTGAGACAGCCAAACTCGCACAGCCATGGCAGGGCAGATGGATCGGCCTTCCCCAAACGGAAGATTTCCACCCGGAATATCGAAAGGGGTTTGCCCTTTCGGGAACAGTGCGGCAGGCGCGGCTGTATATCTGCGGGCTGGGACTTTTTGAGGCGCGTCTGAACGGTGAAAAAATCGGCGACGACCTGTTGGCACCCTTTATCAACGATTACAAAGAGCATTTTCAGTATTGCACCTACGATGTGACGGAACTTTTGCGGGAGGAAAATCAGCTTTCTGTGCTGCTTGGCAGGGGCTGGTATCAGGGCAAATTCGGCCTTTCCTGCCAGGCACACCCGGAGAGACCCTTTGCCCTCATTGCAGAGCTGCATCTGTGGTATACGGATGGCCGCCGGAAGGTCATTGCCACCGACGAAAGCTGGGAAGTACGGAGCAGCTTTGTGACCCTTTCTGATATTTATGACGGCGAAACGCAGGATTATCAAAAGGAACCTGCGCTCTGGGAAAAGGCGGCTTCAGTTGACGCCCCCGGCAAACTGACAGAACGGTATTCCCCGCCTTTACACACAATGGAATCCCTGCCGGTAAAAGAGCTTATCCGCACCCCCGCCGGGGAGACAGTGCTGGACTTTGGCCAGAATTTTGCCGGTTATGTGGAATGCAGGCAGACAATCCCCGCAGGGGCAGTGATGACGCTGGAATTCGGAGAAATTCTGCAGGGCGGAAACTTCTACCACGAGAATTACCGCACGGCAAGGTCGGTATTTACCTACATCTCCGACGGCAGGATGCGAACCATCCGCCCCCATTTTACCTTTTTCGGTTTCCGCTATGTAAAGGTCAGCGGCCTTGCGGACATCGACCTTTCTCTGTTTTCGGGGCAGGCAGTCTACTCTGAAATGGAACAGACGGGACATCTGGCCACCGCAAACAAAAAAATCAACCGTCTCCATGAAAATACCCTGTGGGGCTTAAAATCCAACTTCGTGGATATGCCCATGGACTGTCCTCAGCGGGACGAGAGGCTTGGCTGGTGCGGCGATGCCATGGTATTCTCTTCCACCGCATCGTGGCTTATGGATACCCGGGCGTTTTACGACAAGTTCTGCCGGGATCTGCGTACTGACCAGAAGCGAAATGACGGGAGAGTTGCAATCTATCTCCCCAATGAATTCCCCGGCCTGACCGCTGCAGTCTGGAGTGATATTGCCACATTTCTGCCTCAGAACCTTTATACCGCTTACGGGGATGTCGATGCGCTGCGTCGTCACTATCCTCTGATGCGGGATTGGGTAGACAGTGTGCGCAGACAGGATCAGGCCCGTGGAGAAAAATATCTCTGGGATTTCGGATTCCAGTTCGGGGACTGGCTGGCATTGGATGGTGCTACGCCCCAGAGCACATTTGGGCGGACGGATGTCCACTTTGTTTCCTCGGTGTACTATTATGCCTCTGCGGCTTATGTGGCGAAAGCAGCCGAAGTGCTGGAGCTGCCGGAAAAGGCAGCATACGAACAGCTTGCATCGCATATCCGCAGTGCAATTCTGGAAGAATACTTTACTCCGACAGGGCGATTGGCCATTGATACCCAAACTGCATATCTGCTGGCGCTTCGATTTGCCCTTTGCCCGGACAGGGAGAAAGCGATTGCGGCGTTTCAAAACCGCTTCAAAAAAGATTGCCGCCACCTTACAGGAGGCTTCGTAGGGGCTACCATGATGAACACAGTGCTGGCGGACAACGGCATGGCGGACATTGCCTATGATCTGCTGTGCTACGAGGGCTTTCCGGGATGGCTGTACGCTGTCAATCTGGGGGCAACCACCATCTGGGAACGATGGAACTCCGTATTGCCTGATGGAACTGTCAGCGGCACCGGTATGAACAGCCTGAACCACTATTCTTACGGTGCGGTAACGGAATTCTTGTACCGTCACTGTGCTGGGATTCAGCCCATGGCCCCCGGGTTCTCCAGTGTCCGAATAGCGCCGAAGCCTGATATCCGTCTGGGAGAGCTGTCCTGCACTTTTGATTCCGCATCCGGGCAATATGAGTCGTCGTGGAGAATCAACCGGGACGGGAGCATATATTTCCGCTTTGAGATTCCCTTTGGCTGTGAGGCGGAAATCTGCCTGCCGGAGCAGGAAGCGATAAAGCAGTGCGCCGGTGTCTATGAATACACCATTCATACAAAGCGGGACTATCGGGCCCTGTACCGGGAGGATACCCCGCTGGAACGACTGCTGGACGACCAAAGAGCGGTGGAGATTCTGGACAGGCTTTTACCCGGCATGGTACCGGCAACCAATCGGGCGGATGCGGAGGCCATGTCCAAATCTCTGGCAGATCTGCGGTATAGGGCAGCTCTGTTCCACCTTCCGACGGATGCCTATGACCGGGCAATCAGTGAAATTGCCAACATCAAAGAGGGGGCGGATAAATGACACACTATGCTCTTGCTATCGACATTGGCGCATCCTCCGGACGGCATATTGTGGGCTGGCTTTAGAACGGCGAAATCAAAACAAAAGAGGTCTACCGCTTTCCCAACGGCGTGACCGAACGGGACGGACACCTCACCTGGGATATTTCCTCTCTGCTGGCCCATGTCAAGGCGGGTATTGCCGAGGCGCAAAAGCAGTTTGCAATTTCGTCCCTGTCCATCGACACCTGGGGCGTGGACTATGTGCTGCTGAAAGGGGGCAAGGAAGTACTTCCTGTGTATGCTTACCGGGATGGCCGCACGGAAAGCGTCATTCCCATGGTGCATGAAATCCTGCCCTTTGAAGAATAGTACCACCGCACCGGCTGCCAGTTCCAGAGCTTCAATTCCATCTATCAGCTCTATGCCGATAAGCTGGCGGGCAGGCTGGACGGGGTTACGGACTTCCTGATGATCCCCGATTACAGATTTTTTGATGATCCCCGAATACCTGATGTACAAACTCTGCGGAGTCAAGGCAAAGGAATTCACAAATGCCACCACCATGGGGCTGGTAAATGCCGATACACTGGAAATCGACCGGGAAATCGTGAACCGTTTGGGACTTCCGGCGCATCTATTTCCCAAATTGCAGCAGCCGGGCACGGTGATTGGAGAATACGGGGGAATTTCTGTCATGCTCTGCGCCACCCACGACACCGGCTCCGCCGTGGAGGGCATTCCCATGGAGGGGGAGGCGCTTTACCTGTCCTCCGGGACATGGAGCCTGCTGGGCGTCAAGACCCCCAAGCCTTTGACGGATGCAGGCAGCAGGAACGCTAACTATTCCAACGAGGGCGGCGTGGGCTATAACCGCTATCAGAAGAATATTATGGGCATGTGGCTGGTAAATGAACTTCGCCGGGAGCTGGAAGAAAACACCGGAGAAAGCTGCAAAAAGCTCTATATCGTGGGCGGCGGGGCGAAAAATGCATTTCTCAATCGCCTCACCGAGGAAGCCACCGGCAAACAGGTGGTGGCCCTGCCCATCGAAGCCACCGCTCTTGGCAATCTGAAAATACAACTGGAGGAAAATCAATGAGCTACACAGATGCAAAAGAAAAATACGCCGCCATCGGCATTGACACCGATGCGGCAATTGAAAAGCTCAAATCCGTCCCGGTTTCCCTGCACTGCTGGCAGGGGGACGATGTGCAGGGCTTTGACACCGACCCGAACGCCCCACTTACCGACGGTATTCAAACTACCGGAAATTACCCCGGCCGGGCGAGGAACCCAAAGGAGCTGATGGAGGATATCGACGAGGTCCTGAAGCTCTGCCCCGCCACGAAAAAGCTGAATCTTCACGCCAGCTACGCCATATTTGAAGATGGAACATGGGCCGACCGGGACAAACTGGAGCCCGGGCATTTTCAGCCGTGGGTGGACTTTTGCCGTGAGCGGGGGCTGGGCTGCGATTTTAACCCCACCTTTTTCTCCCATCCCAAATGCGATCCCCTGACCCTCAGTTCTCCCAACGAGGAAACCCGCCGGTTCTGGATCGACCACGGCAAAGCATCTCCAGTGACTGTGCATAGATATTTGTATCGGGGTATTCCTCATTGAACAACATGTAGTTGATACCCGCCGTCACATATCCAAGAGAGTAGAGCCACTACAACATTTTTGCGTCATCAGTTTTATCTCCTGTGGCAAAGCCGCCTGCGTAAAGATATACAATCAGCCCATAGCTTTCTTTTGTGTCGTCTTTGGGAACCTGGAAAGCAAGTCTTCGCTTACAGTTAAGCAAATTAACGTTCCCAATCAACTCGCCGCTTTTCTTTCGTTGATTGATTGCGACGAAAGTCAGGTTTTATTTTTTGCTGTTGTTCCCGTTTCATCTTTTGCACCGCCTGTTCATCTGCATATTCACGAAGAAGCATGGATGCCTCCCGCTTGCTGTCGAACATAGTAAGCGGGTTATACTTATCCCCGTAAGCACGCTGTACCCGGTTAATTACATTCTGCTCCTTTTCATGGCGTATTGCCTGCCGAGCATCATACAGCTCCACCGGGTCGAATTGTTCGCCTTGTGTTTTCAGCTCGGCATATTCGGCAAGAGTGGTTTCCAATTCGGCGGAGTATTTCTGTTCCTGTTCGTCCAGTTCTTTCAAATTGGCTTCCATCAGTGCAACCTTCTTTCTGACCTTGGAAACATCCTTGCCATCCGTGCATTCCATATTGTGCAGAAGAATCGCTTTTTCGGATTGCAGTTCTTCCAATAGCTCGGTCAGCTCTGCAATGCGGGAGGTCAATTCCTTTTTTCTCGGAACATTCCAGAACGGTAATTCCTTCTGCTCGGCAAGAAGGGATTTTCGTTCTTTGCTCTTTTCCTTGATTTGCTCCACAAGCGAACTGTACTGCTTCATTTCAGACTTTACATCGGAAATATAGGTTTTGAGCTTTCTCTGTCCGGTGCGGATAGACCTGAGCTGATAACAGAAAATGATTACATTCTGCCGAATGGTTTCCATGGCTTCTGCGATGGCAGGAATCGTGTTTTTGACCGCCTGCATCAGCTTTCTAACCGTTGCTTTCAAATCCCGGAGCAGGGCGTTATCCGCCTTGATTTGACGGTTCAGCCCACAGCGTTCAGAGATAATGGTATAAAGCACCTCCGCAGCTTTTTGTAATCATTATATTCATTCTTGTCATTCTCGTCAACTTATCATCATCAGATGACAAGATTACCGTCAGCGTTGATGGAAAACGGAATGTCAAAGCGCAGCTCCCCAAAGTGGAAGCTGCGCTGTTTCTATCACTCAATTATCTGTCCCGACTGTGGTGGCCGTATGCACATCCACGGCAGTTACAGAGCTGTGTTGCGACATCTTCCCCTTGGTGTCAGACTCAGCACCGTCAGCTTTGAGAAGAAGCGGTATCGCTGCCCCTGTTGTGGTCACACACAGATGCAGGAAACACTCTGCACACGCTGACGCAGAAAACTGCGGCAGCTTTTGTCAGCATTTCTGCTGCGCACATTTGAAAGACTTGCAAGGCTCTGCATAAAAAGGAATGGGCCGTGGGTGGTGCCCACGGCCCGTTCGCGGAGGGGGGAGATATAGAGGATTACTTTTTGATCTTCTTATCAATATCCCAGAACCACATAGCGATGAAGCAGACAACGCTTGCCAGCGTGGGAACGATGAAAAGCAGGAACGTTTCGGCGTCTTTGGCGCTCTGAGCCTGCTGGATCAGTGCTCCGTCGTAGCCGCCCATTTCCAGACCCCAGCCAAGGATGGCGGAACCAAGACCGGTACCAACTTTGGAACCGATGGAACTAACACTGGTAACCAAACCTTCGTAGCGCTGGCCAAGCTGCTGCTCCAGATATTCCACGATGTCGGATGCAAAGGTGAAGATGGCTGCAACGTAGGGTGCCAGCGATGCGCCATGGAGTGCGGTAGATACAAATACGAGAATCGGATTCAACTGCTTGGCACCAACGAAACCGATGATGCCGCCGACCACGCCAACAACTGCAAAGACCAGCAGAACATTGCGCTTTCCGTGTTTGGCAAACATTTTGGGCGCAAATGCCATGACGACAACAGCGACAAGAATGGAAATGATCGCAATAAGCGAGTACATATCAGCATTGCCGAACACATCGCGGGTGAAGTAGACTGCGGAAGAGAGGAAAATGCCATTGATGATAAAGGCTGAGATAAATACGATCACAGTGATGTAGAAATACTTGGTGCGAAGCAGTGCACGAACGCCTGCGCCAAGATCCGAGGTTCCTGCTTTTTTCTGCGTCGTTTCATCGAGACAGGAGAGCTTTTCCTTGACACCAAAGTAGCAAATGGCTTCAAACACCAGACAGCACGCGGCATAGACAAACGCGACGGAAGTCCATGCGCCCTGAACCTTTTCGCCGCCTCCGGCAGCGAGCAGCTTGGGAGTCAGAATAGCCAGCACCAAACCGGCGATGAAGGAGAAAATACCACGCAAAGAGCTGACCTTGTTGCGGTCTTCGCTTACCAGACTGAACCGGGGCAGCATGGCGTGATATGCGATGTTGTTGACCGTGTAGACCACGACAGTCAGCAGGAAATAGGATACGATGATCCATGCGATTTTTGCGCCCATCGCCATAGCGGTCGGAACATGAAAGACCAACAGTTCAATGATGACCAGTGGGATGATCGTTGCGCCGAACCACGGCCGTGCTTTGCCGCGCTTCGTTCTGGTCTTTTCGATGAGAACGCCGGCAAAAATGTCGCTGATACCATCAAAAATACGGCAGATCAGCATGATGGTGCCGACAAGGCCGGCCGAAACGAGGACACTGTCGGTGTAGTACAGCGTCAGGAAGGACGAGCAAAACGTCCAGACAAAGTTGGAGCCCAGATCACCGAAGGCGTATGCCAGACGCTCCAGACCCGTTGTTGTGCCAAAGACACGTTCTTTCTTTGTTTTCATGGGATTCCTCTCTTTCATTCAATTTCAATTTCGTCTAACGCTGCTTGCAGGCGCAGCCGAAGATCAGCGATCTCTTCTGCGCGTACGCCCTTGTCAGCGAAAAACTTTCCCATTGCCGCACCGTTCCAGACCTGCCCAAACGGTGTGTCCGGCCCATATTCCAGTGCGACCTTGGCGATGATGCGAAGGTCGCCGCCGATGATGCTGTTGACGGCATCCAGTGCACGCGGATCTGCCGCAACAGCGCCGACGGCAGTGCGATCGGAGTACCCATAGGGGTTTTTGCATCGCACGCGAACCGAAGCTCTCAGCGGCAGCTCCTGACAGGAGGTACCGACCAGCAATTCAAATTCTCCGGGCTCCGTGACCCACTGGCGCAGCTCCACACTGTAACCGGCAAGATCTTCTTTGCACAGTTCCATGGTGACCGTCTTTTCCTGCTGCGGTTCCAGATGGACTTTGCAGAAGCCTTTGAGTTGCTTTTCCGGCTTGTCCAGCTTGGAGCGCACATCGTGGACATAGACCTGTACGACCTCGCTGCCGGTGCGGGTGCCAATGTTTTTGACCTTCAGGGAAATTTGCAGCGTGTTGGTGTCCACGTTCACCGTTTCCGGCACACAAAGCTCCGAAAGCGCAAATTGCGTGTAGCTCAAACCGTACCCGAAGGGATAAGCAGGCTCGATGCCGCGCATATCGTACCAGCGGTAGCCCACGTACATTCCCTCACCGTACCAGACCTCCTTGTTTTCACCGGGGTAGTTCTTGTAGGCAGGGACGTCCTGACAGCGCTTCGGCCATGTAACGGGCAGCTTGCCGGAAGGATTATACTGTCCAAACACGGCGTCTGTGGCAGCCTTGCCGCCCATCATACCGGCAAAGAACGGGCAGAGAATGGCGTTGACATCGGCCTCCCATGCAGTCAGATCGGCAGGGCCGGTGGCGTTGACCACAACGACGACCTTGCCGTTGGCGGCCTTTGCCTCTTTGATGGCACGTTCCAGCGCGGCCTGGTCGTCCGGGTCGATGGCAAGATCCTCCCGGTCACTCCCTTCGTGTCCGTCTGCGCCAACCACAGCGATCCAGCAGCGCGTCTGCGGACGCGGGGATCCCAGAGCAACATATTCCTCGCCCAGCAATTCTACTGCGCGGGAATAGGGGGCAGTGACCAAGTCGGATTCGACCTTGCTGGAACCGGCAGAGCAGCTGGCGAAGTGCTGACTGCGTTTGCCCACAAAGACAACGTCAGTCGGAAGCGCCAACGGCAATGTGCCGTCGTTCTTCAGCAGGATCATACCGGCGCGGGCAGCTTCCTCTGCCGCAGTACAAGCCTCATCCAGACGGAACGCAGACCGCTTGCCGGTCATCGCAAAGCTGTGCAGCACTGCTGTCAAAATGCGGCGCACGCTGGCGTCCAGTTTTTCCATCGGCAGGGTGCCGGCTTCTACAGCCTGCTCAATGCAGCGAATACCACGCAGGCCGGGCATGGTCAGATCGGTTCCGGCCGCAAGGGCGGGGATCTGTTCATACGATGCACCCCAGTCGGACACGACGAAGCCTTCAAAACCCCATTCCTTGCGGAGGATATCGGTCAGCAGCGTGTCATTCATGGCGCTTGGCTTGCCGTTGAGCATATTGTAGGCCGACATGACCGAGCCGACACCGGCATCCACGCAAGCCTTGAAACCGGGCAGATAGATCTCACGCAGAGCGCGTTCCGGTACGTGTTCTGCCACACCAAGCCGGTCTTTTTCCTGATTGTTCGCCGCAAAGTGCTTCACACAGGCGATCATGCCGGTGGACTGTATTCCCTCGACCTGCGCCACGGCAATTTTGGAGACCAGATACGGATCTTCCGAAATGCTCTCGGCCAGTCTGCCGCAGCGCGGATCGCGGTGGATGTTGATATTGGGGCCAAGCACCATATCGATGCCGTAGCTTGCCATCTCCCGTGCCATGACCGCACTGGTCTTTTTGACGAGTTCCGGATCCCACGTAGAGCCGTAAGCGATCCCCGGCGGATATATTCCGTAGGGTTTTTCCTTTTCCGGCACCCCGGCAGCCTTTTGCTCGGCAGCCTTTTTATGAAGGGCACCCAATGCCAGCAGCAAGCCACCCATATATCCGTTTTTCTCCCGGTCAAGGGGCGTCCCGGCCGCAGTTGCCTGTTTCTCCAAATCACGGTAGACAAACTCGCTTTCATACTCCATGAGATTAAGGCCGTTGCAGCTATCGAGCATAAACAGCTTCGGAATCCCGTATTCGGGTAGTTCTTCTGTGCACCAAGGTGAACCGCCGATGACCAGCCGCGCCTTCTCCGCAACGGTCATCTCCGAGATCAGCAGATCAATGGAAGCCGGATCGGTCAGTTTTGTCGCCATAACAATCCTCCATCTTTGATATTTTCAGCGGTGTAAAGTCCTTTTTGTTAGTTAATAGTTTTTTGCTAGGAATCAAAGCCACGCTTATGTATAAAACAGTTTTTGGTAGTAAATTGAAGAATTATAGAAAAACATGTAGACAAATACATTCGAATATTGCGGTATTTGTTGTCTCTAAATCACGCGGCAGGCCGCTGCGGCTTTGACCTCGTCGGCGGCCTTCAGAAGCTCGCGGATGGTCTTACCCTCCAGAATGAGGGCGTACATCTCGAGGATCATGGCGGCCAGCTTGCTGCCCTCGTCCAGCTCGGAGACCTCTTTTAGCACCTTCTTGGCGCTGTCCATGCCCTGCTCCATGCCCTCTGCCTCGGCGATATACCGACGCAGACCGGCGGCAGCGCCGACGGCGATGTAGGCAGGCGTTTCGCCCTGCGCGATGGCAAGGGACGCAGAGCCGATGAGGCGGTCAGCGGGCGACAGCTTTCTGCCCGGGTCGCCGCCCACGCGGGCGCAGGTGTCCTTGAGCGCGGCGTTGGTAAAGCGGTGCAGCAGGTCCTGGATGTGCAGAACGATGCCGCCCAGCTCCACGTCGTACTTCTTGTGCAGCGCCACAGCACTCTCCAGCATGGCATTTTGCACCAGCACGCGGATCTCCGGCACGTCGATGGACTGGTAGATATATTCATAGCCCAGCAAATCGCCTAAGTATGCGCAGGTGGCGTGACCCATGTTGTGGATGTACAGCTTGCGCTTGATGTAGAAATCGAAGGGTGCGAAGGGAACCATGTTCCGGATCTCGGGGATCTCGCCCTTGAAGGCGGCCTTGTCGGTGGGCAGGAAGCCGTAGCGCTCCACGCACACGCGCATGGGGTCGCCATCCTTCATTTCGTCGGTCTGCACCGGCACCATGCGGCCAATGGAAGCTTCGACCAGACCCACGCGCTCGTCGAAGATCTTGCACTCTTCCTCGCTCAGCTGCTCCTTGAGCATCTTTTCCATCACGAGGTTCGCGTCCATCAGGTTTTCGCAGATGATGATGTTGAGGGGCGCGTCGGTTCTCGCCCAGCGCTTGCGCAGACCCGCGACGATGTTGCCGATGATGAACTTCAAAATACGGGCACCCACAGCCGTGGCCATGATGTCACACTCTGCGATGGCCTCGGACGCGGCCTCGGCATCGTTGCCGTTGACGGCGGTAACGTTTTCGATGAGGACGTCCTCGTAGCCGTTTGTCGAGACGTAGCGGACGGGGTATTGATGGTTTTCGGACAGCGCCTTTACGACCGGCTCCGCCACGTCGATGAAGGTGACGGCGTAGCCAGACTGGCTCAGGGTCGCGCCGATGAAGCCGCGGCCAATGTTGCCGCCGCCGTACATGACTGCTTTTTTCATGAGAAATTATGCCTCCGCTTTGTAAAGATCATAGAGTTTCAGAACTTCCTCGGCTGTTTTCACGCCGTCGGACGCGCTGACCTCGCTGAGCGAAGCCGCCGCCGTGCAGGCACCGAGCTTCAACGCTTCCGGCAAGGTCATGCCGGTCTCCGCCGCGTACAGAACGCCTGCGCAGAACGCATCGCCTGCGCCGACGCTGCCTTTGATATAGCCTTCAGGGAGTCTGAGGCTCTTGAATTCGTAGTAGCTGCCGTCTGCGTCCATGCCGCAGCCCAGTTCCGGACAATGGATGACTGCCCACGTCGAAACGCCAAGCTCATGCAGCTTCTGAAGCGCAGCCTTCATGTTCTCCACGTGCAGTGTACCATCCTCGTCGCGCAGGCACACGCCGGTGGTCTGCTGGGTCTCAAGCTCATTGATGATGCAGTAATCGGTATAGCGCAGCGCAGGTGTGACCAGCTTCTGGAAGCGTTCGCCGGACTCAGAGACCACGTCGATGGAGGTTTTCATCCCGGCCTTCTGAGCGCGATCGAGGAGCCGCGCCATCTTGGTGCCGTACTGCGCATCCGGCTCGTCCAGATGGGGCAGCAGCAGAATATAGCCGATGTGGAAGATGTTCACATCGAGCTTGTCCCAGTCGATGTGCTCCTCGCCGTAGTAGGCGTTCGCACCGGCGTGCTGGAAGAAGGTGCGCTCCTTTGTGCGGTTATTCGACATGACGGCTGTGAACGACGTGCGGCCGTCGCGCTGCACCATGGACAGGTCGATATTAGGATATCATAGTGATCAGACTCCCGACCGCTTTGCATGCATGGCGTATATCAGTATGTTGTTTTCGCTCCTGCTTCAACACGTCCCATATCACATCATGGAACAGCAGGAAGCTACTGTGGCAGCAAGGAAGGAGGAACGCCTCTCCCGAATTTTGCAGTATCTCGAGGTGCATTTTCGAGAGCCGCTGCGTTTGGCCGAATTGGCTCGCCAAGAAGGACTTACGCAGGCGTATCTGTCTCATTTCATAAAGGAACAGTTACACATCACATTTCAAGATTATCTCGCGGCGCTTCGACTTGAAGCAGCGTTTTCCCTTTTGAACAGCACCTCCATGAGTTTGACCGATATATCCTATGAATGTGGTTTTTCCGACCCCAAATATTTCAATCATTACTTTCATAAGCAATTTGGTGTTTACCCACGGCAGTGGCCGCGCCATCAAACGCAGCCAAAACTTTCAAAGCCGCAATCGTCTCCAAATCAGCTACAGTATATTCTTCCGCAGGAGCAGTCGATTTCGATCATAAAGAACTTGGTGGATGAAGAATGCTCATGAGCGTGTCATTTGACACAGATCCGGGCCGTAGCATTGGCAAGGCCGTCTGCCGACGCAGTGATCTCGATCGTTCCAGTACCATCCGCCCTTACAACTGCCAGCGCACGCCCGTGCCATGCAGCCGTAGTGCGTCCGTAGTGGTCCGGCTCTCGCACCGGCTCAGCGCTGCCAAGCGCCACCAATGCGCCGCCGTGAACCTGCACGCAGATCGTTCTGGTTTCTGTCATTTTCAATGTCCCTGCGGCATCCGTCAAATGGATCGGCACAAAGGCAATGGCACCGGGTGCGACTGTATCCTGCTCTGGCAGTACCTGAAGGATCGTTTCTGCTCCGGCGGTGGAGAGCGTGACACGGCCAAGCACAGCCCCTGCGGCATCGTAGCTGATCGCGGTCAGCGTACCGGGGCGATATATCGCCGTAAAATCGGCCCGACCATGCTCCAACGGCTTTCTTGCAAGCAACTGTCCGTCCTGATACAGTTCGATCTCACTTCCGATGCTGAAAATCTCCAACTCTGCGTTCTTACCTTCGCAGCCCGGCCATGTCCAGCAGGGAATGCTGTCGGAGAAGCGCCACTTGCCGAGCGTGTACGGCTCCCCGGCGTGATCGACCGGCCGTACACCGATATACGGCTTTTGATAAACGCCCCAAAGGATCGAAGCATAGTAGGCAGCACTTTCGGGGAAGCCCGTCAGATCAAAGGAGCCGCAGGCTGCCGTCATACAGGGATAGTCTTTGGAGAACGGTGCCTGTGTCGTGCCGTAAACCGGAAGTCCTACCCCGGCCTCACCCAGATAGTCCCATGCCGTCCAATGGAAATCTCCGATCACATACGGATGCGTGACAACAGCTTCCCAGTTGGCGCTCATACGCTGCGGGAAGGTTTCAGAGCTTAAAATCACGCGCTCCGGTGCGAAGGCGTGTGTGCCCTCGTAGAGATTGCTTCCATAGTTATAACCGACAATGTCCACGGCACGGACACAGTCACCAATGATGGCTTCCAGACTTTCCGGCGTAATGGAGGCCATGATCTTCGACAGCAGCGCAACGATGTCGTTGACTTCCTTGCTGCCGACATTTTCGGTTCCTTCGGCAGCCTGCTTTGCCTTGAGATTTGCCAGCGTGGAGAGCATACTGTTGATGGCGATCATGGTCGGGCGCGTATCGTCAAGCGCATGGAACCGATCAGAGATCAACTTGCAGATGGCCGCACCAAACGGCAGACCGGTATCGGTGATCTCGTTGCCAATGCAATACATGATGACACAAGGATGGTTGTAGTCTTTCGACACCAGCGAACAAACGTCCTTCTCCCACTCGGTATCAAAGTGCAGTGCATAATCGTATGTCGTTTGGGGAACTTTCCACTGGTCAAAAGACTCGTCCACCACATACATACCGATCGCATCACAGGCGCGAAGGAAAGCCTTTCCCGCCGGATTGTGCGAATAGCGAATGGCATTGAATCCGAACTCCTTGAGCTTTTGTACGCGGCGAAGCTCCGCTTCTTCATAGGCGCAAGCGCCGAGGATCCCGTGGTCGTGATGGACGCAGCCGCCACGCAGCTTGACCGTTTCGCCGTTGATGAGCAAGCCTTCTTCGGCGTTCCACGCTAACGTTCGGATGCCAAACGTCGTTTCGGCGCGGTCTTCTACCACGCCATTGTACACGAGCTCTGTTTCCAGGGTATAGAGCGTTGGGTGTTCGGCGCTCCACAGCTTCGCGTCCGGGATCAGAAGTTCCACCGCAGTGCCTTCCGTTTCCGCAACGACCGTGCTTCCCAGCAGCACACGATGGCGGAGCACAGCTTCCTCTGCGTGTACCGCTTCACAAGTGATCAAAATGGTTGCCGGATCGTGAGAAACGGTCTTGACCTTTACGCCCTCCGGCAAAATATACCGCTTACCCGCCGTCCAGAGATTGACCGGACGATAAATGCCGCTGCCGGAATACCATCTGGAATTGGGCGTTTGAGAATTGTCTACGATCACTGTCAACTCGTTTTCTTCTCCAAGCACTGCTCTGGTGCTCAAATCAACAAAGAAATTGGAGTATCCATACATTCTGCCGCCGATCTCCTTGCCGTTCAGCAGGACGGTCGTGTTTCTGTACGCACCCTCAAATTCCACCAGCGCCGTTTCCGCAGCTAAGACATCTTCCGTAAAAAAGCGCTTCTTGTAGATGTATTTTCCACCCGGTAAAAATCCGGTCGCACCGCCATTTTCCGTTTTGGGATCGCGTTGCTCCAGAATCATAGCATCATGAGGCAGGTCGATATGCTGTACCTGATCCTCGCAGCCTTCCTTATAAAACAGCCAGTTTTTGTTCCAATTGTTTTTTTTCATTGCCAAACTCCTATCGCTTTTTGCTCATCATATTCCGTCTGCTCTTGGTATACAATCTCATTTTTCGTCTATATTCCGAAAAAAAGTATCATATTTCGATATTTCGTTTTACACTTGCACTTTTTCCGTTACAATATAGCTGAGGTGATCTTATGCCGATTTCTTTTGATGTACAGGCAATCGCAGGGACTCAACATTTTGACCAGATCATTTCCTTCCATAGCACAGCTAAATCCGACATATTTTATCAGGAATCTCTGGTGCCGTTTTTCCTGATGCTGATGCGAAACAGCACTGCCCATCCGTCACAAAACAGGCTCACGCTCTTTACGCCAGAGTCACAGTTTGCTCTATTCAACTTTGATGCTGTACATGGTCGTGGGCGCAACTCACAGCATCAACACAACTGTTTCGAGTTTACAGTTGTACTGGAAGGCGGGATGTATCAGCTTGTCGAGGGCAAACGTTATTACTATCCTGCGGGAAGCTGCTGTCTTATGAACCGCAATACACTGCACACGGAGGAACTGTCCAGCGATTTTTGCTGTGCGTTTGTATCGGTCACGACAGAATTTGTACAACAATTTCTCGGTGACGGAAGGCCCATGCTTTTCCCGGAAGACAGCGCGATGCAGCGCAACATGATCTTCCAATTTTTCAATGAAAATCAAGCGGAGACAGCGGCGGATTCTAAGGACTTTCTGGATTTCGTGCCGAAGATCGATCACGAGGAACAAGTGCGTGTCGTGCATCAGATCTTCGAGGATCTGCTGCAAACGCTCATCGACCCACAAGCCGGTGCGACCTTCCGCGTGTGTGAGTTGTTTTCACGATTCATTGCGATCCTCTGCAATACGCAGTATTATCATTCCCTGCACGTCACAGCGCAGGCCAGCATGGAATCCCTGCTGTTTTCCCGCATCGATCATATTCTCTGCCAGCGCCATGGCCGCGTCACCCATGCGGAATTATCTGCGATCCTCAACTATAACGGTTCCTATCTCGGCCGCATCGTCAAAAAATATACAGGGAAGAGTCTGTTTGATTACAGCATGACGTTTACCATGGCTTACGCTGCGGAGCAGTTGGCACAGAGTAAAAAAAGTGCCGCTCAGATCGCGTCTGAGCTGCACTTTTCTAATCGTTCCCATTTCTATCAAATTTTTCGCAGATATTACGGTATGACGCCAAAAGCATATCGCTGTATGTACGGCTGCGGGAAGCAGGATCGCCCTTAGAAAATCGGGCGCGATCTGTTTTCCCGAAAGTCCGGCCACCGGACTCAAAAATAGGAGGTTCCCAATGAAATTTACACGACCTGTCACCACGCGCATCGAAGATTTTGACCACCATGGCTGCACGAAACCGGAGGCCATTCTCAGTTATCTGGAAAACGCTGCCGATCGCCACTCCGCGTCGGTTTCCGATGACACCATTCGCAAAAGCCTTGGCGGCACAGCATGGATACTGACCCAGTGGCGTGTGGAGGTCATAACACCACCGACGTGGCAGGACAGCCTTTTTGTTGAAACCTGGGTTGTAGACAAAGGTGCGTCCGTGCGAAGCCACCGGCAGTTCCTGCTGAAGCACGCAGATGGTACCATACTCGTCCGCGCCGAGGCAACGCTCGCGCTGCTGGATCTTGCCAGCAGAAAAGTCCGGCGCATCAGTGAAGCACTGGTCAAATGCTATCACGCAGAAGACGAAGCCGTGTTTGCCGGAGAACTGCCCCGTATGCCGGAGCCGACAGGGGAGACGGAAGCATTTGCGATGACACTGCGGCGCGGTGATCTGGATTTCAACGGTCATGTCCATAACCTGCGGTATCTGGAGCTTGCCATGGAAGCACTGCCGGAGGAGGTTTGCCGCACACGGCGTATCACCGCGCTTCGCATCGCCTATCGCGTGCCGCTGATGGCCGGTGACCGTGTGCGCATCCGCGCTGCACAGTCAGAAATGCAAAACGATTCTTGGGACATCGGTATCTACAACGACACGCAGCTTTGCACATTGGTACGGCTCACGATGGGATAAGCCCAGGGCTCACGTTCTTTGATCAAGCCGCGTCTGCCGGTATCGCTTTGGCGGCATACCGGCGGCGCGGGCAAAGAGGCTGATAAAATAATTATAGTCGTCGTAGCCGCAGGCCATGGCCACCTCGGCAACAGTCAATTCCGGCCTGTCCAGCAGCAGTTCCTTTGCCCGTTCCATGCGCAGATGGCGCACGTGCTCTGCAAGCCCGCGGCCATAGCTCTGCCGCACGATCTCGTAGAGCTTCGTCCTGCCGATGTGAAAATGGTCGCAGAGTGCCTCCGGTGTGATCGGCTCGGTGTAGTGCGCCGTGAGATAGCGGTCGAGCTGCACCTCGATGCCCTCCTGCCGAATGACGGCCATCCGCTCCAAAATCAGCTGCGAGGCTACCGCGTGGAGAATGTGCGCCGCCGAGAGGATATAGGCGCGTGTGTGGATGGGCAGCTTTCCGCACGCCTGACGCACCGTTTCCTCCTCCATGCCATACTGTGCGACCCGCGCCCAGATCTCCGGCCATCCCGCTTCGTGCGAATCGTAGGAAAACAGATGGCCAAAAGAGAGATACCCCACGATCACATTGTCCACCCGCAGCGTGGAGATGGCTTCGGTCAGTCCTGCGTGGCAGGTGTAGATGTACGGCTCACTCAGCCGGGAGGCCGCCTTGCAGGCCGCACGGTCACAGGCGCGGCAGGCATCATCCGCCCGCAGATTTTTCCGTATCTGTTGGCAGATGGGCGAACGTTCCTCGGGGTAGGCGCAAAGCTCCCGGAACTGATCGTCATAGACCATGATGCGAATTTGCGTCAGGGCATAGAAGTCCCGCAAAAATCCGCGCAATTTTTGAATATCAAACACAGAGATCATGGTATCCCCCACAATTTACACAAAATTCTTCTATAAAATTATACCACAGTCGCGGACAAATTCAAAGTTTTTTGAACGCGGCGCTCTATTTTTGACTGCTTCCCTTCGATATGCTTTTTATGTAGAGCATATTTGAAGGGAAGCGATTTTTTATGAACGCAAAGAAAGCCGTGCGTCTTGCACTGGCACACAAAACCATTATCCCCGCATTCAATATCCCGTATCTGCCCATGGTGGAGCCGGTGACCCAGGCCATCGCCGACGAAAACTCCGTCGCCATGGTGCAGGTCGCCCGTCTGGAATGGGAAAAGTTCGAGTCCGAAAGCCCCGAGGCCGTGGCAAAGGAATACTTCAAGTTCCAGAAGCCCGGCTATACGCTGCTCCATCTCGACCACGTTCCCGCCATCGACGAGGATCAGAAGGAAGTCGACTTTCTGCCGCTTCTTCAGCGTGCGCTGGATGCCGGTTATCAGTCCGTAATGGTGGACGGCTCCCGTCTGCCGCTGGAGGAAAATATTGCCGTCACCGCCAAGGCTGCTGCGCTGGCCGCCAAATATAACGCCGGTGTCGAGGCGGAGCTTGGCGCAGTCGCCGGCCACGAGGGCAGCGGCATCGGCCTGAGCTATGAAGAGCTGTTCACCTCCAAGAAGGGCTTCACCAAGACGGAGGAAGCACGCCGGTTTGCAAAAGAGTCCGGCTGTGATTGGCTGTCTGTCGCCGTTGGCAGCTTCCACGGTGCCATCGCCGCCAGCACCAAGCACCTCAAAAAACCAGAAGCAAGGCTGGACATCGACCACATTCTGGAACTGGCAGAGGCCACCGGCCATATACCGCTGGTGCTCCATGGCGGCTCCGGCATCAAGCAGGACTACATCCTGCGCGGCGTGCAGAGCGGCATCGCCAAGATCAACGTCGCCACTGAGATCCGCCAGCCGTATGAGTTTGCGCTGGAAGAAAAGCCCGGTGACATCGCGTATGCGCAGCAGAAGGTCTATGACCGCACCCGCTGGGTCATCCGGGAGTTCCTGCACACCACCAACAACCATGATATTTTGAAATAAGGAGAATACACCATGAAAAAAATGACGTTCGCGCTTTGCTTCTGCAACCGCGGCTTTATGCCCGGTGAATTGATTTTGGATGCCAGACGTGAGATGGTACAGGCCGTGACCGAGGCCGGTTATGACTACATCATGATGGACGAGCATCTGACCCGTTTCGGCGGCGTAGAGACCCGTGACGAAGGCCGCCTGTACGCCAAGTGGCTCAAGGAGCACGAAGGCGAATATGACGGCGTGATCTTCTCCATGCCCATCTTTGCAGACGAAAACGGTGCCATCACTGCCCTTCAGGACGCAGGCGTGCCCATTCTCATGCAGGCTTATCCCGACGAGATCGGCAAGATGGACTTCGCGCACCGCCGGGATGCCTACTGCGGCAAGTTCTCCGTCACCGACGTGTTCTGCCAGTACAATGTGCCCTTCACGGTGCTCAAGCCCCACGTTGTCCATCCTCTGTCCCCTAAGTTCCAGGAAAACCTGCGCGACTTCGCAGCCATCTGCCGCGTGGTCGGCGGCATGAAGCGCTTCAACCTCGGCTGCATTGGTGCCAGAACCACGGCCTTTAAGACCGTCCGCTTCGACGAGATCGCCATGCAGAAGCACGGCATCAACGTGGAATCCTTTGATCTGAGCGAGGTGTTTGCCAAGGTCGAGGCCAAGAAGGACGATGACGCTGCCGTCATCGCCAAGGTCGCCCGTCTGGAGGGCTACACCGACTTCTCCCGTGTGCCGGAACGCAACAAGCTGACGCTTGCCAAGATCTCCGTCGTCCTCGACGAGTACATTGAAGAATATCATCTGGACGCGCTGGCGCTGCGCTGCTGGAACGAGATGGAGACCTATCTGCGCGTTTGCCCGTGCGTGCTGCTCTCGGAGCTCAACGACCGCGGCATCGTCGCCTCCTGCGAGATCGATATGTGCTCCGCCATCACCATGCGCGCCATGAGCCTGGCCTCCGAGGGTTCCACCGCCGTGCTCGACTGGAACAACAACTATGGCGAGGACGAGGACAAGGTCATTCTGTTCCACTGCGGCCCCGTGGCCCAGAGCCTGATGACCTGCAAAGGCACCGTGACCGAGCACAAGATGTTCGCCAAGACCGATCCTGGTTCCGGCTGGGGCTGCAACGAAGGCCGCATCAAACCCATGCCCATCACCATCTCCAACTGTCAGACCAAGGACGGCAAGATCGTCATTTACGCCTCCGAAGCCAAGTTCACCGATGACGTCATCGAGGACGGCTACTTCGGCGTGGCCGGTGTGGCCGAGATCCCGGATCTGCAAAACAAGCTCATCCGTCTGGCCAGAGGCGGCTTCAAGCATCACACCGCCATCTGCGAAGGCCACTTCAAAGAGATCCTCAAGGAAGCCTTTACCACGTACCTCGGCTACGACTGGGTGGAGATCGACGGATGATCTGCCTTGGAATCGATATCGGCGGCACCGGCTGTAAGTGTGTCGCCTTTCGGAAAGACGGCAGTCAGGCTGCTCTTTCCTATCTGGAATACGAAACCGCTCCCAGCAGCGTCGATCTGGATGCAAATATCCTGCGTCAGTCGGTGTTCACCGTTCTGGAACGCTGCCTCGGGCAGCTTGCCGACCGGACGGAGGTCGCGGCCATCACCGTGTCTTCCTTCGGAGAGTCCTTTGTCCCGGTGGATGCCGACGGCACCCCGCTGACGGACATCATCCTGTATTTCGCCAACAGCGAAAGCCGGGAATTTGACGAGCTGGTGGCACGGGTAGGCAAAGAGGCCTTCATGGACATCACCCGCGTTCTGCCGGATGCGTCCTACTCTCTTGCCAAAATGCTCTATACCCGCCGCGTGGCCAAAAAGCCGGTCTGGAAGTACCTGTTTGTCGCAAGCTATCTTTCCTACTGTCTGTCCGGCAAGGCCGCGTGTGACGAGTCCCTTGCCTGCCGGAGCCTTTTGTACGATGTCAAGGCAAATTGCTGGTCGAAGCCGTTGCTGGATGCCTCCGGCATTGCGCAGGCGCAGCTGCCCGAAGTCATACCGGCGGGCGGCGTCATCGGCACGATCCTGCCGGAGCTGGCGGCACAGTTTGGCCTTCGTACCGACGTAAAGATCGTGAGCGGCTGCCACGATCAGATCGTCAACGCCCTGGGTGCCGGCGTGTGCGCCTGCGGCGAAGCGGTGGACACCTCCGGCACGTGTGAGTGCATCACGCCTCTGTTTGCCGCCATGCCGGATGAAGCCTTCATCCGCAGCAATTTTGCCTGTGTGCCGTATCTCGACCGGCTTGGCTATGTGACGTATGCCTACAACATTTCCGGTGGCTCGGTGGTAAAATGGTACCGCGATGTGCTGGCCTATCATCTGCGCGATCAGGCCGAGAAAGAAGGCTGCTCGATCTACGACCTGCTCAACCGGGAGTGCCCCGCCGAGCCGACGAACCTGCTCGTCCTGCCGTTTTTACAGGGCATGGGCGGCACGCCCGATGTACGCCCGGAGGCCACCGGTCTCATTTCCGGCCTGACCACCTCCACGACGATGCCCCAGCTCTACAGTGCGCTCTTGGAGGGCTTGTGCTACGAGATGCAGTACAATCTGGAAAAGCTGGGTGAGGGAAACGTAGCCCTTTCACGGCTGTATGCCTGCGGCGGCGGCGCGAGAAGCAGCGTCTGGCTCCAGATCAAGGCCGATGTCTGGGGGCGGGAGATCGTGCCCGTCCGCACGGAAGAAACCGGCGCACTTGGCAGCGCCATTCTCGGCTTTGCTGCCGTCACAGGTGAGGAGAAAGTCTGCAAGCTGGCGCAGCGCTTCACGCAGCATGGCGATCCCATCCTGCCCGATCCCCGGCACCATGCGTATTATCAGAAGCAATATGAAACCTACAAGAAACTGCGTGAATTTTCCATGACGCTTTATCCGCAATAGGAGGAACTTTGATGCAATACAGCAAGTATCTCGGTCACGAACAACAGCTCTCCGGCGTGGAGGAGCACCGTCTCGTCGGCGGCAAGGGCGACGGTATGCGGCTTTTGGAGGTGCGAAATGGCAAGGGTCTGGAATGCACCGTCTCCGCCGACCGCTGCGCCGACCTGTCCCGTGTCACCTTTATGGGCCGGAACATCGGCTATTTCTCTCCCTGCGGCTACGTCGCGCCGGCCTATTACGACAAGGAAGGCAGCAACTGGCTCAAGAGCTTCACGGCGGGCTTCCTCACCACCTGCGGTCTGACAGCCGTAGGCTCTCCCTGTGAGGATGAGGGCGAAGCACTGCCGCTCCACGGCACCATCGCCAACACCCCGGCGGAGCACGTCTGGTGGCATCGGGAAGCAGATGCCCTGGTGGTCGAGGCCGACATCCGCGACGCAGTCATCTTTGGCCGCAAGCTGACGCTGCACCGGACGCTCACGTTCCCCACCGGGGAAAACGCCATTTTGCTCACCGATACCATTGAAAACCACGGCGATGAGACCTCGCCGGTCATGGTGCTCTACCACATGAACATGGGCTATCCACTGCTGAGTGAGAAGGCCGAGGTCGTCATCCCTTCCTGCAAAGTCACGCCCAGAGACGCCCGCGCCGCAGAAGATCTGGACACGCATCTTACCATGCTCCCGCCCACGCCAGGTTTCGTGGAGCAGTGCTATTTCCACGAATTTGAGAAAATCGGCGAGGCCAAAATTTTTAGCCCCGATGCCGGGGTCGGTCTGCGCATCTCCTTTGACCCGCAGAACCTCGACTGCTTCTGCCAGTGGAAGATGATGGGCGTACACGACTACGTCCTCGGTCTGGAGCCGGGCAACTGCACACCAGACGGCCGCGACGTCATGCGCCGCACCGGCAAGCTCAAATTCCTTGCCCCCGGCGAACACGTCCGGTACCACGTCCGCGTGGACTTCTACGACGACTACGCGGCATGGGCATGAAGTTATACGTATTAAAAGTTAGTAGTTCCCCAAGCTAAATCTTCGCGTGCCAAAAACCACTGTCTCACGCAGAGACAGTGGCTTTTCACAATGGCATTTAGCACTCACTATGCACAACATTCTATTATCGACTTCACTCTAGCTTTTTCCATATTCGCTGTACAGCAACTTGAACAACTTATGGCTTTTTAATGATTTTTAATTCTCAGTCAGAGATATTCGCAGTTTACAAATGCGTTCGATGGCAAGATCATAGTTTTCTGTTGGCATACGGAAGATAGACGCGCGCGTCTTTGCATCTAAAATACTTTTGCTCATAGCCTCGGCGTCAGCTTTGTCCGTTTCGTACAGGAACTGCGGCAACAGTTCTTCGAGGATCTGCTCGGCTTCGGGGTCGGCAAGCAGCGTTTCCAGCGGCGTGTCCGGACGGTAGCGCCGGCAATAGTCGCGCTTCGTTTGCAGCGTCCAGTCGTAGCTGCCAGCGCGCAGGACGACTGGCTCCTGCTCCGGCAGACAGACCTCCGCCTCGCACCCGAAGGGGATCTCCACATGGAACTGAACGCCGCCGCTCGGCAAAATGCGCCAGTTGCTCACATAGGTGCCGTAGACGCTCTCATAACGTCATCATCTGCGACCCGGAGGATGAATATTCCCCGCTGGTGAACCGGCTGGGCGGTCAGGTGATCCGGCTCTCTCCCAATAGCCGCGACTATGTGAATCCCCTGGATATCAACCTCAATTACAGCGAGGAAGAAAACCCGCTGGCGCTGAAAAGTGATTTCGTGCTGTCCTTCTGTGAGCTTATCATGGGCAGCAAGACAGGGCTGGAGGCCATCGAGAAAACCGTCATCGACCGTGCCGTGCAGAAGATCTATCAGCCTTACTTCGCGGATCCCCGGCCGGAGAATATGCCGATCCTCTCCGACCTCATGGCAGCCCTCACCGCCCAGCATATCCCGGAGGCGGACCGTGTGGCCCAGGCGCTGGACCTGTATGTGAACGGCTCTCTCAACTTCTTCAACCACCGTACCACCGTGGATATCCGCAACCGCCTTGTCTGCTTCGACATCAAGGGGCTTGGCAAGAACCTGAAAAAGCCAGGGATGCTCATTGTCCAGGACGCGGTGTGGAACACCGTCACGGTGAACCGCTCCATTGGGCGGGCCACCTGGTATTTCGTGGACGAGTTCCATTTGCTCTTGAAGGAGGAGCAGACGGCGGCATACAGCGCCGAGATCTGGAAGCGTTTCAGAAAATGGGGCGGCGTCCCGACCGGGGCGACGCAGAACCCGAAGGACCTGCTGCACAGCCCGGAGATCGAGAACATTCTGGAAAACAGCGATTTTATCTATTTGCTGAACCTCTCCGCGGGCGACCGCAAGCTGATGACGGAGCGGCTGAACATCTCCGCCGAACAGCTTGCCTATGTGACCAACGCGGACCCCGGCAGCGGCCTTCTGTTCTTCCAGAACGTGATCCTGCCCTTCAAGGACGAGTTTCCCAAGACCACCGAGCTATACAGACTTCTCACGACAAAGCCCAGCGAGGTTTCCCATGGCGGGGAAACCGGATAAGGAAAGGATGGGACAAGATATGAAATACGTGATCGACAGCAAGGTATATGAAAACCACATCAATGATGAGGTGCATCTGTACGGACTTCTCCATCAGCTCGCCTTCCTGGCGGAGAAGGCGAAGGACGAGAAGGATCTGGAAAATCTGGCCGAGACGGCAAAGCGCTACGGAGAGATCGCGGAGGAAAAGTTTGCCGCCTGGCGTATCCCCGGCCGCTATCTGGTGTTTGGGGACAGGAAGGACCTTGCCGAGCTGAAAGCGGTGGAGCTCACGCCCTTGACCGCCGTACTGAAAGAGCATGACGCAAAAATCAGGGAAAAGCAGCGTGCCGCTACCGCCGATGATCCCGCCTACATCATCTCCGGCGGCGCCTTCCGTATGCTGGTGGGCGATCTCTTTGACCTGCTGGCGCAGTACAGCTTTCTCCGCAATCGTGTTGTAGAAGTGAAAACAGAAAAACGGCTTGCGCGGCTGCAAAAGAATCTCTCCGGCGAGAATCCGAGCATCCGAAGAATGTACCGCAGGTGGGGCTTTGCGGAGGATCAGGTCGTCACCTGCTATGACATTCTGGAGGCAACGCTGCGGCGCGCGCATCTGACGCCCTATGACCCGGAGGATGCGGCGGAGGCCGGCATCGGCTGTGGCCGCTGCTGCGCCCTCTGCGGAGATCATGCCTGCGAGGACGACTATGACTGAGCTGACCCATGTGAGCCTGTTTTCCGGCATCGGCGGGCTGGATCTGGCGGCGGAGGCGGCGGGCTTCCGCACTGTCTGCCAATGCGAGTGGGCGGACTATCCCTATTCCGTTCTGGAAAAGCACTGGCCGGAGGTGCCGAGATTCCGGGACATTACGACTTTTACAAAGGAGGCGTTTTTTGAAAAAACAGGACTTGAAACCGTTACCGTCCTCTCCGGCGGCTTTCCCTGCCAGCCCTTCTCCACCGCAGGACAGCGGAGGGGCTTTGCGGATGAGCGCTACCTGTGGCCGGAAATGTGCCGCGTTATTACCGAGCTGCGGCCCCGTTGGGTGCTTGGGGAAAATGTTGCTGGCTTCATCAATATGGGGCTCGACAAAACGATCTTTGACCTGGCAAAAGCGGGATACGCTGTTCTCCCATTCGTATTTCCGGCTTGCGGCGTCGGCGCATGGCATGAGCGCCAGCGAACTTTTATCGTCGCGGCTGATGTTTCCCACACCCCTTGCCTCCGACAACAACACCGCCAGGGACGCGGCAAGCCTGGATGTGTTCCTGTCGGACAATGGGATATTCCGCAAGAGGAACCGAAACGGGGCGATTTGGAGCCTGAGCCTGTCGGCGGCGGTATTCTATCTGACCCCGGTGGCGTCGGACGGTTTCCGCTCGACCTTGAAGCCATCAGCCTTCGATCCGGCGAAGAAGGATGGGAACCTGTCGGCGCAGATCATCTCTCAGGAACAGCCGGTGTCCGAAACGGCAGCACTGAACCCGGATTGGGTGGAATGGCTCATGGGCTTCCCGAAAGGATGGACGGACGTATCCTCTGGGCCGTCGAGCCCGAAGGAATCCCCCGCATGACCGAACGCATGGATGACAGGGCGCTGCGGCTGAAAACTTTGGGAAATGCGGTCTGCCCGCCCCAGGCCTATCCCATTTTTCGCTATATCGCCATGATCGAAAATGGCACCTGCGGCGACTTTTGTCCCTATGGAAAGGAAGGTGACTGCCTATGAGGGAACTGAAAGCAACCGATAAGATCACGCAGAAAATGACCCGTGACGGCGCGGTATCGGAAAACCTTGCCACGGGAGAGGTGGAACATATCAGCAGCCGGGAGCCGGAAACGGAACTGTCCGCTTCTTCGGAAGAATCCGCTGGCGCTGCGGCTGACCTTGCCCTGCGTGCGGCGGAACACCATGAGAAGAAAAGCACACGAAAGGCGGAAAAGGCTGACACCCAGGCAGTGCGGGATGGTTCTGCCGCAAGGCAGCGCCCGTCCTCCCGCCTGCAATTTACCGAGGAAGAACGTGCCGATCCCGCACTTGGAAAGTACATCGACCGTTCCGACCGTGCGGCGGATAGGCTGGACGCGGCAAAGGCCGCTATCCCCACAAAGAAAGTCCTCCGCACCGAGCGTATTTTTGACGAGACAGCCGGAAAAGGCAAAACGCAGCTTCACTCTGAAGAAGTGGAGAAACGCCCCAACGGACGCCTGCGGCACAATCCGCTTTCCCGGCCGGTCCATGAGATCGTCCATGCTGCCCATGCGAAGGTACATGAGGTGGAACAGGAAAATGTGGGTGTGGAGGCCGGACACAAGGGCGAGGTGCTGACGGAGCGCGGACTTGCCTACGGAAAGGGAAAGGTTCGTGCCGCCGTCCACCATCACCGCACAAAGCCCTGGCGTGACGCGGCGAAGGCAGAGCAGGCTTCGGTCAAGGCAAACGCCGAGTACCTTTATCAAAAGGCACTGCATGATGATCCTGCATTGGCGGCTTCTAACCCGGTATCCCGCTTTCTGCAGAAACAGCGGATCAAGCGGAACTATGCAAAGGAGCTGAGGCAGGCAGAGAAAACCGCAAAGAACACAACGGCTACGGCGAAAAGTGCGGCGCAGAAAGCAAAGGACGCCTTCAAGGAAACATTCCTCTACATCAAGCACCATAGCCGGGCGGTGCTGCTGGTGATCGGCATTGGCGCCTGTGTTGCCCTGCTGTTTGGCGGGGTATCTTCCTGTTCCATGATGGCGGGCTCCGGCGTGGGCGGCGTGTTCACTTCCTCTTATCTCTCCGAGGACACGGATATGCTGGCTGCGGAGGCGGCCTACTGCGAACAGGAGCAGGAGCTTCAATATGAGCTGGACCACTATGAGGCTCTGCACCCCGGATATGACGAATACCGTTTTGATCTGGATGAGATCGAGCATGACCCTTATGTGCTGATCTCCATTCTCACGGCGTTCCATGAAGGAGTGTTCACCATTGACGAGGTTCAGGCGGAGCTGCAAATGCTCTTTGAAAAGCAGTACATTCTGACGCAGACCGTGGAAGTGGAGGTGCGCTATCGGACGGAGACACGGACAGACAGCGAGGGAAATGACTATGACGTGGAAGTACCGTACAACTACTATATCTGCAAGGTAAAACTGGAAAACTTCGACCTATCCCATGTGCCGGTCTACATCATGGACGAGGAAACACTTTCCCTGTATGCGGTCTATATGGCGACGCTGGGGAACCGGGAAGATTTGTTCCCAGGCTCCGGCTATGTAGACAAGTACACCAAACCGCCAACCACCTATGATATCCCGCCTTCCGCACTGGAAGATGAAACCTTTGCGGCGCTCATTACCGAGGCGGAGAAGTACATCGGCTATCCTTATGTCTGGGGCGGCAGCAATCCAAACACTTCTTTTGATTGCTCCGGCTTCGTGTCCTGGGTGCTGACGCAAAGCGGCGTCTGCAATACGGGAAGGCTGGGAGCCCAGGGGCTCTACGACATTTCCACCCCGGTATCCTCCGCCAACGCAAGACCCGGCGACTTGATCTTTTTCGTCGGCACTTACGATACGCCGGGTGTTTCCCATGTGGGTATCTATGTCGGCGGCGGGAAAATGCTGCACTGCGGCGACCCCATCCAGTATGCAGATATCAACACAAGCTACTGGCAATCTCACTTTTATGCTTTTGGGCGACCGCCCTACAACTAAAAAACGATATGGAGGTAATTTGATTTATGGCAACGACACAGAAGATCCGCAATGACATTGCGAAAACCAAAGAAAAGATCGCGGAGCAGCAGAAACGCCTTCGTGCGCTGGAGGCCCAGCTTGCGGAGGAAGAAAATCTGGAAATCGTCCGCATGGTGAAAGCCGTGAAGATGGATAACAAGGAACTGACCGCCTTCCTGAAAGCCTATGCCAGCGGCATGATCTCCCTGCCGGAAGGTATGCTGCAGGAGGGAGACACCGAGAATGAGGAAACGGAGGGATACGAGGATGAAGCATAACTTTATGACAA
>ERZ857882.754-NODE-754-length-40268-cov-4.012707_pt1 | contig 40268 bp, 52 predicted proteins | sample MGYA00519697_ERZ857882 | MGnify/ENA primary metagenome ERZ857882 (study PRJEB31778, sample SAMEA3449373) | human gut metagenome | biome: human gut; feature: human-associated habitat; material: faeces | place: United Kingdom | collected 2010/2012 ...
CGCCAATACCGCGAAGCTTGGCGCCCGCCTGATCGATAATCTCGCAAAGACCCCGCAGCGCCTCGCCCCGAGCCAGAAAATCATCGATGACCAGAACGGTATCCTTATCGGACAGCCACTGACGGGAAACCAGCAGCGTGACCTTCTTCTTATAAGTATAGGACATGATATCACTCTGGTACAGTCCGCCTTCGATATTATCGGACTTGGCCTTTTTGGCAAATACAAGGGGTACGCCCAACTCCATCGCCACGGCAGAAGCAAGGGCGATCCCGCTGGCTTCTACCGTCATGACAGCCGTAACACCCTGCGTATCAAAAAGACGCAGAAACTCCTTTGCGATCTCATGCATCAGCTGCATATCTACCCGGTGATTCAAAAAACCATCCACCTTGATGATATTGCCGGGAAGCACCTTCCCCTCCTTACGGATACGCTCCTTAAGGGGAGCAAAGCCCCCGTAAACCTGATCCATATGAACGCCCACCTCCTGAAAAATATCTTTTATCTTGCATCTTTTCCTGCAAAATGTCAAGCTGAAAAAACATGGGAATGCATGAAAAAAATTGGTGCTGCCCGGTCTTGACAGGGATGAAGCAAACCCGTACAATGCCATATGAAAATTCAGATTTTCGGGAGGTCATACACTTGTTTACGGGTTTTACTCCCCAAACGGGGGAGTTTCTGATGGAACTTTCCATGCACAACTATCGCTCCTGGTTTGAAGAACACCGCCCTGTGTTTCAAAAGTCTTTGAAAGAGCCCTTTGATGCCCTGGCCCGGGATGTGATGGCCCGGATGGAGAAGCTGTATCCCGATGCTCCCATGCGGCTGCATATATCCCGTATTTACCGGGATGCCCGGCGTCTCTTCGGCCGGGGCCCGTATAAGGAGACCCTCTGGTTTTCGCTGGATCCGTTTTCCGCCGGACAGGACGGGCCTTCCTTGTATTTTGAGATCGGTGCTATGGAATGGAGCATGGGCATGGGCTGCTGGGCAGACGCCCCTACCATGGCCAGGCTACGCCGATACATGGAGCATCATCCGGATACCTTCTCCCGTTTCAACCGGCTGCTGGCAGAGAAAAAGGAGTTCACCCTGGGCGGCCAGCTTTATGCGCGCCCCAAGGGGCATCCCAATGACCAGCTGACCCAGTGGTATAATCGTAAGAGTCTTTGGATCGGCCGTTCCGCACCTTTCGGTGAGATCCTGTTTTCCGCCGCTCTGGTGGATACAGTGGTAGATGGTTTTCAGTTTTTAATGCCTTTCTATTCTGCATTTACGGAAGCCTACACTTATGGCGACGGAGAGATGTGATACACTCGAAGCATATGCGGGCTTATGCTTTGCGTCTGCCGAAAAGGGAATCCGCCTTGTTTTGCTTCGCCGCCGTTGACGAAAACAGACTTTAGGTATACAATATTTAAAAACAGGTTCGGTTCCGGCGCTTGCCGGATAAGGGGGAAGTTCGGTGCAAATCCGGCGCAATCTCCATTTCCGTGATAGGTTTTTGGCCTTAAGCCGGAATACCTGCCGCGCCTGTGGTTGCCGGTATTGCCGGAACACCTTTGGGATAGAAAAGTGCAGCCGTTTTCTCGCTCCGCAGGGGGATCTCCTCCCGGTCGATACAGCTGCGCTTCTGCCTGTACAGGTGGAGGCGTATTTTATTTTCGGAGGATCTGCCATGGATCGAGCGCAATGCATTGCGCTGCTGCAGAAGAAGCAGCAGGAACTTGTTTTACAGGAGCAGCACCGTTTGCCCTGCCGGGGGGATTTTTCCCCGGAAGAGGTATGTGCCGTCAAGGCGCAGCTGGGACCATGGCCCCGGGCGCTGGAGGAGGCTGGGCTCAAGCCCCGGAAGTTCGACCCGGAGCAGCAGGCTCTCCTGAAAAAAGAAAAGCGCATTGCAGCCAAACGGAAAAGAAATGCCGCCAGAAATCTCAAAGTGCCGAAGGCTCCGGCCCCGGACAGGGATGCCTGCGGTGAACCGCTTGCAGATATATAAAACGGAGGAAACAGAAATGACCAAGAAAACCATGAGTCTCGTTGCCGTATTGCTGCTGGTACTGAGCCTGGGACTTCTCCCCGCCGCCGCTGAAACGGAAGAGAACACTATTTATGTAAACATTGCCAACGCCGGTAAGCTGGAAGCGGCCATGGAGCCTATTGCTCTGGCCGACGCAGATGGAGATGGTGCATTGACAGTAAACGACGCACTTATTCTTATCCACGACGCCAAGTATGAAGGCGGCGCCGCTGCCGGTTTTGCCACGGCAGACAGCCAGTACGGCCCCATGATCACTAAACTTTGGGGTGTGGAAAACGGCGGTTCCTATGGATACTATGTAAACAATACCATGTCTATGGGGCTTACGGATCCCGTGGCTGCCGGAGATGTGGTATATGCATTCGTTTATGCCGATGCAGCTGGCTTCTCTGACGCATACAGCTATTTTGACAAGAGCCAGGCTGAAATTGCCGACGGAGAAGAATTGACTTTGACCCTCTCCAAGGCAGATGGTTTCGACGCCAACTACGCCCCCATTTATAAGCCCCTGGAAGGCGCTGTGATCACCGTAGACGGCATCGCCACCCAGTTTGTCACCGATGCAGAAGGCAAGGCCGTCATAAAGCTGGAATCCGGTTCCCACATCGTTTCGGCTACTGCCGGTGAAACACTGCTGGTACCCGCCGTGTGTGCCGTTGCCGTGCAGGCTGCCGCCGCAGAGACATCCCCGGCCCGCACCATCGGCATTATTCTGGGCATCGTTGTGGTGATCGCTTTGATCGTCGTGTGGATGCTCAAGGGTAAAAAGAAGAACTGATGCACAGAAGTTTTTATAAATCCTTTAGTCTGCTGCTGTGCGTACTGCTCCTTTTAAGCGGTGCGGCAGCAGCGGCCGCAGAGAATACCGCCGATGTTCCGGAAGGGATCATTGACGGTATTCTTTCGTATAAAATGCAGGAGGCCTCGGCTTCTGATCTGGCGCAATGGGCTGACGGCGGTCTTGCTGAGGGAGCGGGAACAACCTCGGAATGGTACGCCATAGGCCTACGGCAGTATAAAGACACACCTTCTCTCAGGGCATACGGGGAGAATCTTGAAAAGTTTTTGCAAAACGGCCAGATACACAGCGCCACCGCCCGGGAAAAATATATACTGGCGCTGCTGGCTGCGGGATACGGCAATAGCCCTTGTATCCCCACCCTGCTTTCCGAAGAAACAGTAGGAGCGCAGGGGCTTATGAGTTGGATCTACGGGCTGCATGTGCTGACAAACGGCATTTCCGTTCCCGGCTGTACGGTGGAAGAAGCCATCGGGCAGATACTTTCTGCACAGCTTGCAGATGGCGGTTGGGCCGTTATGGGCAGCACCGGAGATACGGATGTAACGGCTATGACCTTGCAGGCCCTGGCTCCATACTGCGGGCAGAATGAGGATATTCGCCAAGCTTGTGAAGCCGCTTTGCCGCTGCTTTCTTCCAGGCAGCAGGCTACGGGCGCCTGCCTGGGCTTTGGACAGGTGAATCCGGAAACAACCGCCCAGGTGCTCACAGCTCTATGCGCCCTGAATATTGACCCCCTGCGAGACGTGCGTTTCATACAAGGGGGAAAGACTCTTGTGGACGGGCTGCTCATTTTCCGGCTGAAAGACGGCAGCTTCTGCCATGAACTTGGAAAAGGCAGTGATGCCAGCGCTACGGTGCAGGCCTTTTACAGCCTGGTGGCATTGTGGCGGCAGCAGCAGGGATTGGGCTCACTGTATATCTTTGATACCCAAGATACGCCCCAGCTGGGTGAAATAGTCCTGCCGGAAAAGATCTCCTCCCCCGCCCCCGTGAAATTGGGATCTGTCACGGCCCCGGAAAGAACCAGCATTCTTCCCGCCTATAAGATCTGGACTTTGGGCATTCTGGGGTTGGTGGTTCTGTTCGTTTGTATTCTTCTGTTCCTGCTGAAGAAACGGAACATAAAGAACTATCTGCTCGTGCTGCTGGCAGGAGGTCTGGTTTGTGCCTTTGTGCTGTTGACAGACTTTGCATCTGCAGGCAGCTATTATACCCCGCCCGCTCCCAAAGAGGATGCTGTAGGCAGCGTTACCATGACCATTCGCTGCGATACCGTTGCCGGTCAGAAGGATACGATCCCCAAAGACGGCGTGATCCTCCCTGAAACGGAATTTGATATCCGTCAGGGGGATACTGTCTTTACCATTCTTACGGAGGCCGCACGCACCTATTCCATCCAGATTGACAATCAGGGGACTTCTTCCGGAACCCACGGCATGGTATATATTGCGGGGATAAACTATCTGTATGAGTTTGATTTTGGAGAGCTTTCCGGCTGGGTCTATCATGTGAACGGTGCAGCGCCCAATGTGGGCTGCGGTGATTATGTGCTGCAGGACGGAGACAAAATCGCCTGGCTGTATACCTGCGATCTGGGTCACGACGTGGAGGAATAGTTTTTCAGGTTCCATGAAAGGAGACGTTTCTTGAGGAAGTTTTCAGACGGGAATCCTCTGGTGCTGCTGGCCTATTTTTCCGCAGCCGCCGGGATCGCCATGTTTACCATGCATCCGGTGCTGCTGGGGCTGAGCCTCCTGGGCAGCGCTGCGTACTGGCTCTTTTCCGGCGGAGACCGTTCCTTCAAAAACCAACTCTTTCCCGTATGTCTGCTGCTGGGGCTGACGTTGCTGAACCCGCTGGTCTATCACAACGGACAAACGGTGCTTTTTGTGATGAACCATAACCCCATAACCCTGGAGGCGGCCCTGTATGGTCTTATGTCCGGTGTTATGGCATCGGGGGTACTATACTGGTTCCGTTCCTTCTGCCGGATCATGAGCAGCGATAAGCTACTGTATCTTTTCGGCTCATTATCACCCAAAACGGCTCTGCTCCTTTCCATGGCCCTGCGCTATGTGCCCCTGTACAAGAAGCAGGCACAGGCCATACAGCAGGCTCAGAAAGGCCTGGGACTGTATAAGGAGGATAATGCGCTGGACAGCATGAAGGGCGGTCTGCGGGTATTTTCCAGCCTGACCACCTGGGCTCTGGAAACGGGCATCGTCACTGCCGACAGCATGGCCGCCCGCGGCTACGGCATAGGCAGACGAACCTTTTTCTCGCTGTTCCGCTTTACCCGCCGGGATGGACTGCTGCTGACCGTAACGGCCCTGCTTGCCGCCGGGACGCTGCTGCCTATGGGCAGCGGCGCTTTGGAGTTTACATATTACCCGGTCATTTCTTCTCTTTCCGGCAGCTTTACCGCCTGGGCAGGCTATGTTTGTTATGGGCTATTGTGCCTGCTCCCCTCCCTAATGGATACCTTGGAGGTGCTTCAGTGGAAATACTTGCAGTCCGGGATCTGACCTTCGCTTACGCCGGTCAGGAAAAGAATACGCTGAAGGATCTGTCCTTTTCTCTGGAAAAAGGAGAGTTTGTTACGCTTATGGGCATTACCGGCAGCGGAAAATCCACACTGCTGCGGCTGCTGAAACCGGAACTGACACCACAGGGACAGCAAACCGGCATGATCCGGCTGGGAGAACAAAACCTTTTTTCTCTTTCTCCCCGGGAAAGCGCCTGCCGCATAGGCTTTGTCATGCAGCGGCCGGAGCAGCAGATCGTAACGGATAAGGTTTGGCATGAGCTGGCCTTTGGGCTGGAAAACCTGGGTCTTCCCACAGATACCATCCGCCGCCAGGTTGCGGAAATGGCCTGTTATTTTGGCATAGAGGACTGGTTTGAGCGGGATGTGAGTGCCCTTTCCGGCGGACAGAAGCAGCTTTTGAGCCTTGCCTCCGTTATGATCATGCAGCCGGAGATACTGCTGCTGGACGAACCCACCGCACAACTGGATCCTATTGCGGCTTCGGACTTTATTGCCACGGTAAAAAAACTGAACCGGGATCTGGGGCTTACGGTGCTTATGGCCGAACATCGTCTGGAAGAGGTGCTGCCTCTATCCCATAAAGTGCTGGCACTGAAGGACGGAAAGATCGCCGCCTGGGGGCCGGTTCGGGAGGCCGCACAAAATCTGCGCCGGGACAAAGCCCTTTGTATGGGACTGCCTGCCGCGGTTCGGCTGTTTGACAAGCTGGATGGCCGAGGTCCCTGCCCCCTGACCATCGGGGAGGGCAGGAGATATATACAAACGCATTTCGGCAATGGGATCGCTGCTCTGCCTCCTGACACCGCACCTGATTTTTCCGAGAAAGCCGTAGAATTCTCTCAGGTTTATTTTCGCTATGAACGCAGCGGCCCGGATGTGCTGCGGGGGCTGGATATGAGCGTGTATGCGGGGGAATGCTTCTGCATTTTAGGCGGCAACGGTTCAGGTAAGACCACTGCCCTGCTGAATGCAGCGGGGCTTAAAAGGCCCTATGCCGGGCAGATACGCATCTTTGGGAAAAAACTGCAAAGTTATAAAAACCAGAGCCTGTACCGGGATTGTCTGGCCCTGCTGCCTCAGGATCCCCAAACAGCCTTTTTGTGCAACAGCGTTCGGGAAGAGCTGCAAGATGCCCATGCGGACCCGGGGAACCTGCCCTTTGACTTTACCCCCCTGCTGGACAGCCATCCCTATGACCTTTCCGGCGGAGAGCAGCAACTGCTGGCGCTGGTCAAGGCCATGGGCGCCCGCCCGCGGCTGCTGCTGCTGGATGAGCCCACCAAGGGGCTGGACAGCTGCACAAAAGCTAAGCTCATAGAGGTGCTGAAATCCCTGAAAGCCCGGGGCATCACACTGATAGCCGTGACGCACGATGTGGAATTTGCCGCTGCCTGTGCGGACCGCTGCGCTTTATTTTTCCGGGGCGAGATCGTTTCCTGTGCCCCTCCCCGTCCCTTCTTTTCCGGCAACAGCTTTTATACCACGGCGGCCAATCGTATGGCCCGTGGGTATTATGAAAACGTAGCTTCACTGGAAGACCTCGCCTCGCTGTGCCGCTGCAATGATCTCAGGCAGGAGGTGCATACATGATCGTAATCAAAAGCCTCCACCTGCGCCGGATACTGCGCCAAATACTGCCATGGGTGGCTATTCCTCTATGCGTGCTGCTGGGCGCCACGGTGTTTTCCGACAAAGGATACGCCTATGTGACACTGCTGGTAACGATGCTTTCCCTGCTTCTTTTCATTGCGGGGTTTGAGAAAAAGCGCACGGGCACCCGGCGGCTGATTTTGGTAGCGGTGATGGTGGCACTGTCTGTAGCAGGGCGTTTTCTCCCTTTGTTTAAGCCCATTACGGCTCTGACGGTGCTCACCGCCATGTATCTGGGCAGTGAGGCCGGGTTTCTTACGGGAGCGCTGTCTGCCGTCATATCCAACTTCTATTTTGGTCAGGGCCCCTGGACGCCCTTTCAGATGATGAGCTGGGGACTGATTGGTTTTACTGCGGGTCTTTTAGCACAGCCGTTGAAGCGGCACAAGTGGTTTCTGTTGTGTTATGGAGTGATCGCGGGCGTGGCCTACTCCTTTATTATGGATATATGGACGGTTTTATGGTATAATGGCACATTTCAATGGACCCTGTATACAGGCGCATTGCTGTCTGCCATTCCGTATACATGCGTGTATGCCCTGTCCAATGTACTGTTTCTGCTTTTGTTTGCCAAGCCCTTTGAGCAGAAGCTGGAACGGATACAGGTCAAATATGGAGTGTGAGCCGGTATGAAAAAGAACCGTCTGTATATTTCTACCATAGCGCCGGATGCACGGCTTCTGGCCGTTCAATACGGGTTGGGACTGGAGCTGGCGGAATGCTGCACCGCCGCCAATATGGATGATCACTGGGCGCAGACCCGTCCGCTGATCGAAGCAGACCTGGCCGCAGCGTCCAGAAGGATTTTTCACGGACCGTTTAATGAACTGTACCCCTCTGCCATAGACCCAAAGGCAGTGCAGCTGGCTCGGGAGCGATTGGAACAGGCTTTTTCTCTTTCCCTCTTTTTGGGGGTGAAAACCATGGTAGTGCATTCCGGTCATGTGCCCATGCTGTATTTTGACAGCTGGTTTGTGGAAAGATCCGTTCTTTTCTGGAAAGATTTTTTAAAAGATAAGCCCGCCGGCAGCCGTATCTGTATGGAAAACGTACTGGAAGAAGATCCCAAGGCCTTGATAGAGGTGGCAAAACAGGTAGATGATCCCCGCTTTTGCCTGTGTCTGGATGTGGGGCATACCAATGCAGTTTCCCCTCTGCCTGTTATGGATTGGGTGCAGTACTGTGCGCCGTTTGTGGGACATTTCCACCTGCATAACAACGACGGCACTTGGGATCACCACCGAAGTCTGGAAAACGGATCCATCCCCATGGAAAGTTTGCTGCGGCAGATAGACCGGCTCTGCCCCGACGTTACTTTTACCATAGAAACTGCAGAAGCCAGGTCTTCCCTGCATTGGCTGGAAGAAACAGGTCTGCTGGAGGAGTAAACAGCCATGAAAGAATATTATAGAGATCTGCAAAGCGTATGCACTGCCATTGGCCCGCTGAACGAAGGAGCCATGGAAGAAGCCAGAGCCCGGCAGGCCATGCTGGCAAAGCCCCCCGGCTCCCTGGGACGGCTGGAGGAGCTTTCCGTACAGTTGGCCGGGATCACCGGTCATATCTTTCAGAATCTGAAGCATAAGCATCTGCTGGTATTTGCTGCTGACAACGGAGTCGCGGAAGAAGGTGTTTCCAGTGCTCCCCAGTCTGTTACGCTTATGCAGGCCATAAACCTTACCCGGGGCAAAACCGGCGCCGCCACCATGGCAAGCCACTTCGGGGCCCAGCTCACAGTGGTGGACGCAGGCATAAACGGGCAGGTGCCTGCCTGCGGAATCGTGAACGAAAAGATAGCCTGGGGCACGAAAAATCTTTATCTGGAACCGGCCATGCGCCGGGAACAGGCCGTTGCATCCCTGTTGGTAGGTGTCAATACAGCCTGCCGGGCAGCAGCGGCAGGTGCAGATGTGCTGGGCGTGGGAGAAATGGGCATTGGGAATACCACCACTTCTTCAGCCATGCTGGCTGCGTTCACAGGTGCTGCCCCAGAAACCGTCACAGGACGTGGCGGCGGTCTTACGGACGCCGGGTATGAAAAAAAGCTTGCCGTTATCCGAACGGCGCTGCAAAAGCACAAGCCGGATCCGGCGGATCCCATAGATGTACTTGCCAAGGTAGGCGGTTTTGAACTGGGTGCGATGGCTGGTGCTTTTCTGGGGGCGGCGGCCTGCCGCACGCCGGTGGTCATAGACGGCTTCTGCTCCATGGTTTCGGCCCTATGCGCATACCGTCTATGCCCGGGGGTACGGGACTATCTTTTCCCCTCCCATGCCTCTTTCGAAATCGGGAGCGCTCTTGCAGCAAAGGAGTTGCGCCTGCGCCCGCTTTTTGATCTTTCCATGCGGCTGGGAGAGGGCAGCGGCTGCCTGCTGGCCTTTGAGATCCTTTCCGCCGCCGCTGCAGTGCTGACCCATATGGCTACCTTTGCGGAAGCTGAAATAGACGATGCGTATCTGGCAGATATCCGAAAGGGAGACGCCTTTACGCCCGGAGTGCGTGTATGAAAATATTTATTTCCGGCGGCTGCAAAAACGGCAAATCTTCTTTAGCCCAGCAGCTTGCTGTAAAGCTCAGTCAAGGGAAAAAAAGATATTATCTGGCCACCATGATCCCCTGTGACGGAGAGGATCTGGCCCGCATCCGCCGCCACCGTGCAGACAGAGATGGATTGGAATTCGAGACCGTGGAGGCCGGACGGAATATATGCGCCGCTATAAAGGACTGCGATCCAGCGGGTTCCTATCTGCTGGACAGCGTTACGGCGCTGCTGCTCAACGAATTGTATCCCACGCCTACGGCCTCTGAGCCGGATCCGGATGGTGCCCTGCGATGCAGACAGGAACTGCTGGAATTGTGTGATCGGGTAGAAAATGCCGTTTTTGTTTCGGATTACATTTATGCCGACGGCATTGCCTATGATGCCTATACGGAGAATTACCGCCGCTCGCTTGCCTGGATAGACCGTGCTCTGGCGGCCCGGTGTGATACGGTTCTGGAAGTCATGAGCGGCAATATCCTTCTGCATAAAGGAGAACTGCCATGAAGCGATATCTACATGCCCTTTGCATGTGCTTTTCCATGTTTAGTGCTCTGCCCGCCCCCCTGCACATTTGGGAGGAGGAGGCACGGCCTTTGATGCTCCTGTTCCTGCCCTTTGTGGGCGGTGTGATCGGTGGAATCTGGGCCCTTGGCGGATGGATCATGCAGGAACTGGAGTTGCCTGCTTTGCTGCAAGGCGCCATTTTATGCTCCCTCCCCCTTTTACTTACGGGATGCATCCATCTGGATGGATACATGGACGTCTGCGATGCGGTGGGTTCCTGCCGGGACATGGAACAGCGGCGGCGGATATTGAAAGACCCGCACGTGGGATCTTTCTCGGTGATTTACTGCATTCTGCTTATCTTGGGACAGTTTGCGCTTTTATGCTCCAAAAAGGCAGGCACTCCCTGGTGGCCGCTGCTCCTTATCCCTGTAGCCAGCCGCATTTGCGCAGGTTTTGCCGTTACGCTGCTGCGCCCCATGTCTACCAGTGAATATGCAGGCGTATACCGCCGGGGCATCCGGTGTGGACATCTGGTCTGGTTCGGCGGATTGTTTGCAGTGGTATGCAGCATAGGATTTGCGCTGGAAGGACTATATGGAATGGTAGTACCTGTTTCTGCGCTGGGCTATGCTCTGTCTATTTTGAAGCCGATCCATGCCCTTGGAGGCATGTCCGGAGACATATCCGGATATGGACTCACGCTGGGAGAATTGGCAGGTCTTTTCATATATATTCTGCTGTAAGGAGGACTGTGATGGAACTGATCTTAGGCGGTGTTTATCAGGGCAAGCTTGATTATGCCCGAAACAGTTATGCCCTGACAGATGAAGATATTTTTATCTGCACGGAACAGGCGCCCCTTCTCTTTGACAAAAAATGTATTGCCTATTTGGAAACCTATGTGCGCGGCTGTATACAGCGCGGCGAGGATGCCGTTGCCTTTTTTCAGTCAAACCGTGCTGCATGGCAGAACAGCGTGCTGCTGTGTACAGATATTTTCTGTGGCGTTGTACCCATGGGAGAAAAGGAGAGGGCCTGGCGGGAAATGACCGGACGGTTATGCGCCTATCTTAGCAGGGAAGCCGCTGCCGTCACCCGGCTTTTCTGCGGATTGCCCCAAAGGCTGAAATGAAACTGCTGCTATTGCGCCACGGCGCCACAGAGGCCACAGAACGCCGCCTGTACTGCGGCAAAACTGATCTTCCTTTATCCCTTTCCGGGCGCAGGGAGCTGCTGCGCTTGAAAGAAAAAGGCATTTATCCACCCATGGAGGGCTACCGCATCCTTACCAGCGGAATGCTTCGCTGCGAGCAGACACTGGCTTTACTGTGCGGAGATGTGCCCCATGAGCAGAACCGTGCCTTCAGGGAAATGGACTTTGGAGACTTTGAAATGCACAGCTATCAGGAGCTACAGAATGACCCGGCCTACCGGGAATGGATCTCCGGCGATTACCGGAGAAATCTGTGTCCCGGCGGTGAAAGCGGCGTCATACAAAAAGCCCGGGTATTGACCGGGCTGAGAGAACTGATCCATCAGGGAAGAGATACGCTGCTGATTACACACGGAGGCGTGATATCCATTCTCATGGAGGATCTTTTTCCCGATGTGGAAAAGAACCGCTTCCAATGGCAGCCGAAACCGGGCTCCGGCTATCTGATTCTGCTGGACAGAGGCCGCAATCACTTTCTTCCCCTGGGGTAAAGACCGGAAGGAAGTGTTTTTATCCTGCCAACACGCACCGTGTATCCGGTGCGCTTTTCTTTTTGGGGCCTTTCGGCAATAACACGGGTCAGACCTGACCTGGTGCTGCTGCCCAAGACCTTTAAGGCGTGCATCACAGCCTTTCGAGTCGGCTCATCCAGATTCTTCATGGAGCGCAGCGCCCGGCCGGCACTGACCGCCCAGTTTTTCTTCATCTCACGGATAGTACTGGCGTTTGTCTCACTCAGAACGGCATACACGGCATCGATAAACTGCTCCCGTTGCTCCGGCGTCAAAGCGGCTACGAAAGCCTTCAAGGTATAATCCACCAAACGGCTGCTGTTCGTCACCGATTGCAAATACACAAAAGTATCCCGTCGTATTTCCCAGGAATAGATATCGTGCTGCTTGATGCCTACCTGATCGCTGTGAACGATGGTGTGCTGTTCCTTATGGCCCAGCAGCATCCCTACTACCGAAGATTGAGGTACATACGTGCTGACCCGCTGACAGATATGCCTGTAGCCAGGAGCCAACAGCACTGTATCTGCAAACCCGGGACCGTCATAATTGTATACCTGCTCTATGCGGCTCTGGGCATAGACGGGCGCAAAAGCGGCTGCGTACACCGCCAGATTCCCCCCTTTGGAATGACCGCCCAAGCGAAAGGAACCCGGATTTTCTGCGGCTACACGGGTAAAGTATGCAACGGCCAGCTGCTGGGCCGGAACCGGACATTCAAACCCCATGTTGAAATCTTCCTTCCAGCCTACCAGTGTATTATCTGTACCCCGAAAGGAAATAAACAGTTCTCCATTGCCAAGGCGAAGGGTGATGGCAGAAAACTGCGTTTGTGTCTGGGGATCCACCCGGTTCACATACTCAAATATCTCCATATTCTGAAAGCGCGGGCTATCCTGCAAAGCTTCCAGCAGGCGGTAATCCTCCTTGCGCAGAACGATGGCCTGTATATTAGGCCAAGCCAGCAGCGCCCGACAGGCTGTATCCACCCGCACAGGTGTTCCGCTCTCCTGCTCCATGACATGTTCAAAAGGCAAATAGGAAAGACGTGCCAACACTGCCCCATCCACCTGATTAAAAGGCGTTTGCGACAGGGGCAAATCTCCGCGCCAGAGCAGATAATCAAAGATATTTGTCATTACATCCCTTCCGGAGCCAGCAAATCAGCATTGCTGACCTTTTTCCGTCTCCTCTTTGCTCTTTTTATATAAATACACGGCCAAAAGGATCCCCGCCACCATGATCAGGATACCAACGACCAGCATGACGTTCCCCATCATCTCCACCGGGTTGAAGAAACTGCCGGAAGAGCTGCCGTTCCAGTTTATTCCGCTGCCGGAGCTGATCAGATTACCGTTTGTATCAAAAAACTGCATGGTACCGTCCATTCCCGGATAGGAAAAGGAAAGCTGAGGGTCACTGATCAAGCTGTTAAAGCTCTGAAACATTTTTCTGGACATGGTACGCGCCAGAAAGCCAATAAAGCCAATTCCTGCACCGCCAAGAGCCAGATAAATTCCATACAGCCAGCCGAAACGGCGCACCATGCGGCTTAAAAAGCCGGGAAGCTTATCCATCCAATCGCCGGAAACGGGCTGTGCACTCTGTGAAGCAGAGGTTTCCTGCTCGGGCTCCACAGGAGGTGCATCCTGGCTCAGCAACCAGTCAGTACTCACCTGAAAAACAGCTGCCAGAAGTTTCAATTTGCTCAGTTCAGGTTCTGCCTCCCCTGTCTCCCACTTGCTGACGGCCTGGCGGGATACACCCAGCTTATCGGCCAATGCTTCCTGACTCCAGCCAGCTTTTTTACGGCAGTAAAGGATCTTTTCAGATAATTTCATATTGTGTGTTTCCTTTCCGGTTTTGACATCAGTTTATAAAGAAAGCGCCAAAACCGCCACCAGCTCAGGCTGGAAAATCCGCAACCGGCAGTTGCATATGGTTGCGGCAGCCGAAAAAGCTGCGAATCCATGCCAACGTGTACTGCTTATATCATAGCACACCCGACAGGAAAAGTCCATGCGCGCACCAGAACAAATAAAACAAAAGCCCCGCCTGACGCAGACGGGGCTTTATGAATCCTGATCAGAATTAGTTCAGCGTGACGGTGGCGGCCTTTTCGGGAGCAAAATATCCCTTCATATCATACTTGTTGTAAGTAGAATATTCACTCAGCACCCGGCCATCCATGGAATAGCTGCGGATGAATCGCTTTCCATCCACGGTGGTCCAATTCTCGCCATTATAGGTCATCATTCCATCTTCATCATGCTGGGGTTCGGTATGGGTCAGATCCACCTGCCGGTTTTTGATGACCATCAGATCGATCAATTCGGCGGTAGTCAAATCCAGATCCTTCTTCTCGATGCGCTCATATACCTTCATGGCAGCCGCTCCTTACCCAATGTACCCGGCGGCCTTGAGGATCTCCTTGGCCTTTTCCAAGTTGGCGTTGCTCATCATCACCAGAGGACCCGTGCAGCCCATGCCGGTTTCCGCATAAATGCCAGCCTTCCAAAGGGTTTTAGCGGCATCTTCCAGATCCATGACTTCAATGCCGGCGATGGAAGCGGTGCAGGGCTCGGCAGGAGGCATCTTGACCTCTTCCTCTGCAGCTGCAGGCTTAGCCGCCTCTTTACGGGCCTTAAGCAGAGCCGTAAGGCCAGCCTTCTCTGCAGCTGCATACTCTGCAGCTGCCTTCTCGAAGACCTTGCCCCGCACCAGATCCGCTGCATACAGCAGCGCATTGGCGATAAGGGGAGCACCGGAAGCCCGAGAGATGATGAGGATCAACTTTTTATAATCCTTGCCAATACCAGGGCCATAGCCAAAGCCGGTAGCTTCAAAGCTGCCGCCGGTGGTATAGGCAGAGAGCATCTTAATCAGCACGTTGCCGGTAAGAGAATCGGTGACCAACACGTCGGGAGTACCCTGAAGGACATCATTGCCCCGCATGACAGCACCGCCGTCTGCCCGGTGAGAGGTAGCCCAGGTAAAAGCAAACCCCTGTTCTTTGAGCTGGTTTAGAGCCTTTTCCGTCTGGCGGGCGCCATCCACATTGAGGATACCTACGGTAGGATCTTCAATGCCCATGGCCTTGGCGGTAGCAATACCATCCACAGCGTTGAGGATCATGCCCTCAATACGATCGCCGGAGGAAGTGCCAGTGGTGTTGGCAATAAACATTTCCTTGCCCTTGGCAGGAGTAATCACCCGGCCAACGGTGGAAACACCGATGGGGAACGGGAAATGCATGGTTACGGCGCCGTCCACTTCGCCTTTTTCTACCATCTCTTCCATCTTCTTATGGCCTTCTTCATCATCGGCCACATGAATGGTGGTGATACCGGGGGCTTCCAGCGAACCGATATAGTATACGTCTACGCCCTGTTTGGCAGCCATTTTAGCAGCTGCCATGGCATTTTCTTCCCCATGTTCGCTGCCCATGCCGGTAAGCGCAATGCGGGGACGCTTTCCAAAGGAGCCGGTTTCCAGCCCTTTGGCCATGTCCAGAAATGTCTGGGCAATGACTTTTTCAATACTGCTCATGTAGGCACCGCCTTACTCTGCTTTTTCCAGAAGTGCGGAGGCAAAATCCTTCATGGCCTGGGCAATCAGCCCACGGACGGCTTCTTCGCTGACGCCGGATTCCTTCTTCTCGGGGCCCTGATTGGTCTCGATAACGAAGGATACACCGTCAAACAGGTTGGTCATACGGCCCAGGAACAAAGAACCCTTGCCGATGATCATGGCGCGATGGATCTTGCCGGAGAGAATGTCCTCACGGGCAAAGCCGATATAAGGCACGCCGGAAGGAATATGCCCCTGAGTGGGCGCCCAACCGGTAAGTCCACGCTCGGTGGTGAACTTGGCCAGATCTTTCTTTTCGATATCGCCCTTCTTAACGGCCAGAGCAGCGATCATCTTATAGTTGGCCAGAGGTACATCGCCTGCACCTGCGGGCTTGGTGATATCGGGGTTCTGCATTTCGGGAGAGAACTTATCGATATCGGTGACCTTCAGCCCTACGCGTGCCAAAGGATCGGTGACCAGACAACCGATAACGGCCTGAGGTGCGGAACCGGTACCCACGGTGTGGCGTCCAAGGATCTCCAGGTTGATCTCGGGGTTCACGCCGTCATTGGCAGAAACTACCACGGCAAAACCACCGATCATGTCCTCCAGAATGGGAAGCCCCTTCTTTACATGATCCTTGCCGTTCATGCCCAGCTTGGCGGTGCAGCCGCCGGCGGTGACCACAACGGTCTTATAGGTGCCGGCTGCTACCAGAGAAGCAGCCTCGATCATGGCATGGGTGGGAGCGGCACAGAAACCACGGGCATCGGAACCGGTGGCGTTCATAAGGCCGGCGATCTCGGCAGCAGACTTGGCAAAGTTGCCGCCGCCGCGCTGGTTCATATCGCCGCAGGCCTCTTCGGCACAGTCGATAACATACTCTACCTCGTTCTTATCGATACCGGCGTTCTTAACGGCTGCCAGCAGGGAAAGAACAGAAGAAGCCTTGGAGACAAGATTCTCATGCATAACATGAGCGGAAAGATTTACATCGATATCATGTGCACGCTTTACTGCGCCGACCAGCACATCATGATCATACAGACCCTCGCTGTGCTCTTCATTTACCAGGCGCTCCACTTCGGCAGCATCAATACCGTCCTTCACACGGGCCATGATGGTCTCGTCAATGAGGGGATTGGCAGCCAGCTGATCTTTATACTTGGCAACAAAATCCTTATCCAGCTCTACCAGATCGAAAACATCGCAAGCCTGCATGAGGATCAGGAACTCCTCCTGGGGCATCATCTGGCCAAAGTGGCCGTAGCGATCGTTTACGGGGCAGGTCTTATCATACCAGGGCTGGGGAACGGCGGCCAGATCATCAGGAGTCTGGTTGCCAATGTAGACCTGGTTGGGGTAGTAAGAAAGAACCTGTTCAAAGGTGCGGATGTGGGAAGGCAGCTCTTTGAGATATTCGCTTTCGGGATTAACGATGCGCTCGGTAGTCTGGGTGGTGCCGTTGTGGATCACCATATCGGGGGTATGAACCAGAATGTATCCGGCGCCCTTGATTACGCTTTTCATTTTTAAAACTTCCTTTCAAATAGATACGCCTGGGGTATGATCGAAATAAACGATATAACTTGGATGAAGATCGGTATCCGCTATAAAAAGAGCGTATATGGTGAGGGCGGCGGACAAGCCGCCGCCCTATAGCGTGTTAACCCAAGTACTTGCAATACTGTTCGCGGATGGAGCTCATCTCGCTGCAGATATCATCTACATCAAGAACCATTTCCATCATTTCGACCTGCTCACTGTACACATCAGGATCGAACTCTTCTTTAACTTCAGGCTCGCACACGTGATACACCGTGAGTCCCAACTGGACTCCTGTCAACGGACCTGCATAAGTGGGGTCACCATTGGTGACGGTCTCAGCAGCCAGACCGGCTGCCTCGCCCTCAGCTGCACCCAGAAGAACAACTACGTTCTCGGGACCATACTGCTCAGCGAAACCTTTGACCCGCTTTTGATTTTCCAGGTCCATTGCACCTGCGCTCGTTCAGACAAAGCACTCCGTAGAGGAGAACACAACTTCCGCACCGGCGCTCTCTGCGCACAGGGCGATAGCCGGTCCGGGAATGCCGTCACGGTCACCAATAATGATGGCCTTTTTACCAGCTAAAATGCTCATGTCTTATCTCCTTCCTTAGATTTTGTTTATAGAAAGCCCACATGGACTAACTACCATAAAAACACTGTACGGCTTATGCGTACTTTTTGATCATCTCCAGAACGCTTTCGGGAGTGGCTTCTTCCTTAACGCGGGAATCGATCATGGCGCCGTTTTCGTAGATAGCGATAACGGGAAGACCGAGAACCTTCTGAGCGATGGCAAGGCGGCGAGCCTTGGTGGTGTTCAGGGCGCAGAACTTGATCTTGTCGCCATACTCTTCGGCATAGGCATGGATGTGGGGCATCAAAGCGGCACAGGGCACGCAGCCGTCACCATAAAAGTCAACCAGAATCTTACCGGGGGCCTGAAGCACTTCTGCTTCGAAGGTATTTTTATCAACTTCCAGCATAATTAACCTCCAAATTGATTTTATTGCACGGATACTTAGTGAAGATCCGCAAGGTACTTCTCGGCCTGCATGGCGGCGATGGCACCGTCAGCAGCAGCAGTCACTACCTGACGCAGGCTCTTCTTGCGCAGGTCGCCGGCAGCAAATACGCCGGGGAGATTGGTGTGCATGTTGTCATCGGTGAGCACATAGCCATTCTCCATATCGATCTGGCCCTTAAAAAGACCAGTATTGGGCAGCAGGCCGATAAAGCCAAAGAGCCCAAAGATACCGTCATCGGGATCGGCTTCGATAGTGGTGAGTTCGCCGGTCTTGGTATTCTTGACGATCATCTTGTTCATCAGCTCGTCACCGTCTACCTCATCCACCACGGTGTCCCACATAAAGTGGAGCTTGGGGTTCTTGAAAGCCTTCTCCTGGATGGACTTGGCAGCCCGCAGCTCGTTCCGGCGGTGGATAATGGTAACCTTCCGGGCGAACTTGGTCAGGTACATGGCTTCTTCTACGGCAGCATCACCGCCGCCTACTACATATACTTCAAAATCCTCGAAGAATGCGGCATCGCAGGTAGCGCAGAAAGAAATGCCCTTACCTACAAACTTGCCCTCGTTCTTGCAGCCAATGGGCCGGGGGAAGGCGCCGGTAGCCAGAATAACGGTCTTGGCTTCATAAACGCCCTTGGTGCCAACCAGCTTTTTAACATCGCCGCTAAGATCCACGCTCTTGATCTGATCAGACACACGCTCTGCGCCAAACTTGGCGGCCTGCGCGGTCATACGGGCGATAAGGCTGGGGCCGCTCTCCCCTTCCAGCTCCTGGCCGGGGTAATTTTCGATTTCATTGGTGATGGCGATCTGGCCGCCATCCTGGCCCTTCTCGATGATAAGGGTCTTCAGTCTGGAACGACCGGCATACAGACCGGCAGTAAGGCCCGCAGGGCCTGCGCCTAGGACAATCACATCGTACAGCATAAGTCTTTTTATCCGTTCCTCTTTCTTTTTATTTGACGGGAACCCTCCCCCGGCTACCAGACCGGGGAAGGGTTGTCAGCATCAATAACCGAATCAGTCCTCAAAGATGGTCTGATCGGTGACCTCCGTCGTCAGAGCCTTCAGAGCCTTCAGAACCAGCTTCTTACGCAGTTCGTATTCTTCTTCGTGCGTAAGGGCGGGGTTGCCCAAAGGATGGGGGATGGCGATAGTGGGTACTATCCTGTTCGCGCCCACGGTAAGGGAGATCGGGGTAACGGTGCACATATGCACCACGGGGATACCGGCTCTTTCAATTTCTTTGACCATCGTTGCACCGCAACGCGTGCAGGTGCCTCATGTGGAGGTCATGATAACGGCCTGAACGCCAGCCTGCTTGAGCTTCTGGGCATACTCTGCTGCGAAGCGCTTTGCATTGGCTACGGCAGTACCGTTACCAACGGTGGTGTAGAAGTAATCATGGAGCTTGCCGATCACGCCTTCCTTCTCCAGCTCGCGCATTACATCCACGGGGAGTACGCGGTTGGGGTCGTCGTTGGCGTAGACAGGGTCATAACCGCCGTGAGCGGTCTCATAAGTCTCCTTGGTCAGCTTTTCTACGCCGGCGATATTGTATTCGCCGTAGTGAGAAGCGGAGGAAGACTCGATATGGTCAGGATTGCCCTTGGGTACGATACCGCCGGAAGTGCAAAGTGCGATGACGGCATGGCTCAGATCCTTGACGGCGGGGTTGGGTGCAACCCGGTCGAAGGAGGGCATGGGATACTCAGTCACAAAAGGCTGGTCGTTGAGCTTCTTGATGAGCATATCCACGGCACGCTTTGCACCGCGCTCTTTTTCAAAGAAGTTCACACGAATGCCGTTGGGCATATAGCCATCCACGCAGGAAGCACTCAGGGCTTCGCCCTTCATGAGCTTCATAGCCAACTTGGCCATAACGGGGGCAGCTTTACGCATACCGGCAGCACTGTTGGCGGTGGGGACGATGAGGATCTTGTCCTTCAGGTCGGCGCCGGGGTTCTCTTCGTACATACCGGTGAGCACGGGGATGCCCATTTCCTTAACGGCTACGCAGATATTTGCACAGGCATAGCCGTAACGGCCGGCGTTGAAGGCGGGGCCAGCGATGAACAGGTCAGGCTTGAGTTCCTTGACCCAGCCCAGGATCTGCTCTTTGGCTTCCTTTTCATGTTCGGCAAAGTAGCTGTCGCCGCACACGATGGTGTTAACGACCTTTGCTTCACCCTTCCACTGTGCTTCCAGAGCAGTACCGGGGCCTACGGGGCCTTCCCGGAGCTCGGGAGCTACGTGAGCCATTTCCTCGCCGCCAATCTGGGCGAAGAACTGGTTGATGTAATGAACAACACGATAACTCATGCTTGGATTCTCCTTTCCCATTACCTGGCAGAGAGATAGCTGAAGCCCATCTCGTTGGTTGCGCCGGTGATGACCTGGATCTCAGCCTCGATGGAACCATCGGGACGGAGGGAGCCTGCATGGCCGCCTGCGATCTTATCCACATAGTCCAGGGTACCAATGACCTTGTCCATGGGAGGCAGGATGATATTCTGGTTGGCGTTGCCGCCGGAAACCAGAGCATCGGCCAGAGGATCCGCATCAGCCAGGGACTGAGACTTGCCATCCTGTCCGGCGTATTCGTCGGTAACGATGGTGGTCTTGATGCCCAGGCTGCCAATCTTCTTGGCATTCATGATCAGGTCGGTATCGGGGTTGCCGAAGCCTTCCTCAGAAACGATAACGCCATCCAAATCCAGAAGCTTGCACAGCTTGGCGCTCCAGTCGGAGGACCGCTGCTTGTCGGCCAGGTAAACGTTCTCGTTGGTGATGATGTTGCAAACGTAGTTGATGGTCTTGCCGTGCTGAGCGAACAGCTCCGCCACGATGGGGTTGTTCTCATGGTGGTAGGTGGTGTTCTTATCGCAGGCAGACACGCAGTTGCCGCTGAGGATGGCACCATCCATGGTCTCGGTGGGCCAGATGATGGTGGACAGGGAGCGTTTTGCGTCTACGCCGTATACATAGGTGTCGTGGAGCAGGCCCTGGCTCTGGAGCATGTGCACATAGGCAACGCGGGGCAGATTGGGGAGCTTCTCGATGCCTTCTTTGATGCCGTAGGTTTCGAAGACCTTGGTCTCATCGGGGGTCACATTGCGGCCCAGTTCACCCACAAAGGTGGCGGCGCGCAGACCGGCGATACGGACGGCATGCTCATAGGCGTGCTGGAGAATGCCTTCTACGGGCTCGGCAACCATGACCAGGTTGTTGAGCTTGGAGAAAGGCGTGTACTCGGCGCCAGGACCGGTCATATCGATGACACCTTCCTGGAAACCGACGATCTTACCGGCGGTCACGATAGCCATGCCTCTGAGAACATGGGTCTTACCGGAACCAACGGTGTCGACCTTGGCGATGACGCCGGGGAAAATGCCGCCGGGGCCCTCTACCTTGACACGGGGTTCGATAACGTCCTTGACGGGGGTGATCCTAACGCTTTGCCCGGGTTTGGCAATGTCGAAGCTGATGGACTTGAGACAAGCCTTTACATCATCGTCCTGGTAAACGAATGATTTTACTGCTTCGGCATCGACGTACAGGATACCGTCTTCTACCTTGCATTCGTTTGAAAATTGAATATCTTTGATTTCAATGAAACCCAATTCCAACTTCAAACCGAACACCTCCTTCTCTTCGTTATTTTATCTTACTAAGCCCGGCAACCGCGTCGTAATCAAGAGCACCGCAGAGCAGGGTATAGTCAATAAGTTGGAAATCCTCCAGCAGCTTCTGCGTCAGCTCCCGATTCTTGGGGGTGAACTTGTCAAACACCTGAATGCTGCCCCCCATCATGTTTGCCATATCCGCATTGAAGCCATGGGGCACATCGGATACAACGATGGATTTATATGGGGTCTCGTTGGGCTTGACGCTGCCGGAAAGGGGGTGTGTATACAAGGTGTGCCCCTTATACACAAGATCCCTTGCTTCGATCAGGATATCCCGATAGGAATAATCTTTTTCGAAGCGGATCTCATAGTCGTTCCCCAGGCACTTTACCACCAACGGATTGTTGGTCAAAATCAGAAAATCCGCTTGATGCAGCACCTTTGGAACCCTTCCTTTCGCCCTTTAGAATCAATGGAATAAAAAACAGAGTCACGGAGGAGCACGAAACACTCCTGCCTGACTCTGTGCATCTACCTGAGAGATTCCCGGGTCTATCCCCATAGATCCCGGTTGCTCCTTCGGTGCCAATTGGCTTTCCAGAGATAGTCGAATCACAGTCCTTTGGCCTGAGATATTCGCAGCCGGGCGGCAAAGTCCGGCTGTTTATTCCCTTCGGCTCTCCTCCTGCTGAGGAGATCTCCTGCGGTCGTCGTCCTTTTTATTCCATTTAATTCTAAGACATTTTTCTCAATAAGACTATACCCTATTCCATGCAAAAAGTCAATCGTCAAACCGGAATAATCTGTTTCTTCGATGATATATTTGGAAGAAACCTGTAGCAATAAAAGTTAAAGTGCCCAAAAGGGCACTTTTGGCGGGAACATGTGGGGATCGAACCCATTAACTATCTATATAACCGATTTACCGATTAAATAAAATGTAGTATTTCCCTACACTTTTATAACCTGAGATTTATCCAACAAACCACAGATTAGAAATGAAACGTGTACTTTTGCGTGTACTTTTCCGTCAGGCCCGTTCCAGCTGCTCCATGCAGCGGCGGAGAATGGCTTTATCGCCATCAGAAGCATCGCGCATCATGCGCTCCATGTGCTCCATCATTTTTTCCCTGCCCTCGTCACGGCTGTACTCCCGGCCATCGTCCCGGCTGTAATGTCCACGCACATAGTGCATGCGGTAGCTGTTTCCACGGCCATATCTGCCGCGCATGTCAGTTTCCCACTCACCGTCCCTGCTGTAGCCGTCATCCCGGCTATAGGATCCATCCTCAAGCATCTCGATCTTAAGGATGTTCTTGATGGTGTCCGTGATCTTGTGGACCGTGTCCAGGTCACCTACGCTCAGTTCTTTCTTCTGGGCGATCTCCTCCAGCTCTTTGCAGAGGATTTCTTTTAACTTATCCATAGTGGTCTCCTTCCTTATGCCACGCGCTCCACAATCAGGTTGGCGTTGGCCACGCTGATTGCCTGCGTACTGGTATTCTCGGCTGCTACGGTGAGGCAGCAGCCCCGGGGCACATCGATAAATGTGCTCACATAGATGTTGCCGTACTGATTTGCGGCAGCGGGCGTGATGATGCCCGTTGCGCTATTCAGCGGCTCACCGTTTATGGCCAGTGCTACAGAGATGGCCTCTACGGTGCCGCCAGTAGGCACGGCAATGTTGCCGCCGAAGGCTACCTTAAAACGTGCTCTGCACTGATTGGTAAGCCCTCTGAGGGTCACGATTCCTGCGCCTTCCCTATGGGCGATGCAGGGGCTTCCGGTGACGGCGGTTTCTGTGAGGGGCACATTCTGCCCGGCAGCCACGGTCACGATATTGGAGTTAGTATATTCTGCCATTGTGGTCTCCTTTCAAAAAGGCGGGGCAAACGCCCCGCCATGGTGTTTGCAGTATCGGCACTGAACCGATCATTTTCGTGAGGTCACGAAAAAGCTATGATATGGGATTGTCAGCAGCCGCAGCCGTTGCAGCCGTTGTACGCGCCTGCCGCCCAGGGGTTGCAGGACTGGTACGCCGGGATAGGCGTAGGCCGCAGCTGGGAGATCAGATAGGTGTTCTGCGCCGCCTGGGAGGCCGCCAGCTTCAAGTTCTGATTCTCGCTCTGGAGATCATGCAGCTTGCTCTGGGTCAGGAAGTCCAGGATAGCCCGGCTGTTCTGGTTCTGGTTGTCGATGATGTCCCGGGTGCTGGTCTGGATGGTGTTGCGGGTGTCGCATGCCTGGGTGGCCATGTCATAGCGCACCTGAGCGATAGCGGCCCGGTTCTCGCAGCAGCACTCCTGGTTCTGCATCTGCATGTTCGTCAGCTGCTGCATGAGAGCGGCCTGCTGATTGCAGCGGGAGAGCTCGGCGGACATAAAGCCGTTGCTGATGTTCTGATTCACACCGGCAAAGCCCTGCAGCATGGTGGTATTCTGGGCATAAAAGCCGTCACAGATACCGTTGTTGACGCCGTCAAGCTTGCGCTCGATGTTGGAAAAGTCAGAGGCCAGCACGTAGCCGTCGGTCACGTTGCCGCGATTGCCGCCCCAGCCGTTGCCGCCCCAGCCGCAGAAGAGGATGACGAACAGGATGATGAACCACCAGTCGCCCCCGAATCCGAAGCCGTTGTTGCCCATCATGCCGGTGGGGGCTACGGGCATAGTCATAGTAGTATCGGTAGTCATGGTATGTCTCCTTACATGGATATATGCTTAACCGTGCGCACGGTGAGAGCCTACTTAAGCAAGGCCGCAAATTGTCTGGCCACGTTCTGCACCTGGTCCAGCTGCTGCTGGGAGAGCTGGCCGGACTGGATCATCCGCTGCACCTCCTGCTGCGGATCTCCCTGGAAATTTGCCTTGAATTGCTGGAACTGCTGCATCATCTGCTGGAAGTTCCCCATAGGGCCGGGCATTTTGTTGCCGCCCAAAGCATTAAACAGAGGGTTTGCCATCCTCTACCTCCTTCTTTGCGAGTGCCGCCAGGGCCGCTTCAAACTCCGCCCTGGTAACGTATTCGGTGCTGGGCTGTGCCTGTGGTTTCTGTGCGGTGCGCTCCGTGTAGTCAAAGATCCTCAGAGGCATGGGCATGCCGCTCTGATCGGTGGACTTGATATAAAACACGGACTTCTCGCTGTCCATCAGCAGCTTGCTGTCTCCTGCGGTCACCAGGTATCCCTTGGCGCCTTCTTCACCCTGCACCCAGGTGATCCCGTTGTTTTGAGGCTGTGCAGGCTGCATGTAGGGCTGTATGAGCTGGCCCAGCTGGTCCTGCATGGGTTGATACATCGGTTGATAGGGGTTGTACATCGGATATGCCATTGGTTAGCTCCTTTCCCAGTAATACAGGGGCACTTCGTCCCCGGAATTCCACGTGTCGTACCAGTTCCCATCCTGCACACACACCACATGACCGGAAAGAGCAAGGATGTAGATCCCTGCCGGATGGTCCTCGGCAAACTTCTCCACGGTGTAGCAGTCAGGACAGGTAGGAGGCAGTGTGCGCCGCTGGAAGCCCTGGGACTTCAGGTATGCACCCCACACATGATTGGCGGTGGGCATATCGTGCATGGCAAATCCCTGCAGGGCTACGCCCGTATAGATCTCCTCCCAGCCTTTGTTGGTGGCCTTACATATGGCTCGGATGGTGCAGTCGCCCACCCTCAGACCACCGGGATTTGCGTTAAACTTGATCCACATATCTGCCTCCTTTCTGCCCATAGGGTATAAAAAAAGCGGGTCCCTTCCCACCGAAGGAATCCGCTTTGTTTCCGCAAAAAAGACGTGCAAAAGCCCGCCTATACTATTTTAGAGATCCACTCACTTCCGGCCCATGCCCTGGTAAGTTTTTCGAGACCGGATCTGTACCAGCGCTGCATAGCATCCACGCTGCAATCCGCTTTTTCTGCCGCCTTTTCCTGCGTCATTCTGCGTTGCCCGCATAAGGTTATGGCGGTCTCCTCCTGCCATGTCAGGTTGACCATGGACAGAGCAAACTCCACCAGAGGCTTAGAGGGGTAGCGCAGGAAGCGCTTGACGGTCTCCTCGGTCATACGCACCTCCAAATAATCAGCAATATGGTGATGCCCCAGGAGACAGCCGCCAGGATCTGCCAGTGCCGGACCCTGGCTCGGAGCGCTTTATGCTGTTTAATCGCCTCCGATGCCACCGCCTCCGCTATCTCCAGCCCCTGCATGTCAATCCTCCAGCAGACGCTTATTGTATTCCGCAGTGGAGATCCCGATGATCGTGCCGATGCAGGTACACACGGCGGATACGATCTTCGTCACAACGTCCGGAGAGTACCAGCCAAACTCAGGCGCAATGGTGCTGTAGCACAGGCTCAGTGCCGGCAGGACGATACACACCGCCCACTTCAGGATGTCGTACGCTTTATTACTCAGTTTCATGTTTTACTCCCTTCACTTTACAAAGTCGTTTTCTTGGTTTGCGTTTTTGTACACGTATTTTATATTCTCAATGGCCGTAACGGCTCTATTATTCGGATACTCCGGATGATTCCGGCAGTAGTCTTCATATTCATCTATAACTTTAAGTATTTCTATAAACTCCTCTTCGGAGTGGCGTTCCTTCTGCCGCACTTCCTTGTTAAACTGCAAGATACGGGCTCTCTTGGTCTCGGCCTTGTACTTCTCATCGTCCGCTATGTGGGCCGCCAGCATTTGCTCCAGTCTGTCCAGCTTGGCATACACGCCGTTTTTTTTGTCCTGATTATCCCACATACGCCTCAATAATACCTCGACAAGTCCGATCAGTGCGGCGATCACTGCCCCGCTTAAAATGGTGCTCCAGATATTCACGCATCCACCACCTTTGTATATCGGGGGTTATTGGATATGTACCCCAGCAGCCCCTTGTACTGGATCTGATGCCATCCGGATTCCGCCTGCCCGGTGAGGAGGTACTCGTCCCCCTTATGGGCCACGCCCATGGCCTTGGCTTTCTTGTTCCCTTCCCGGCGCACATACACGCTGCCTCCCAGCACGCGCACATATTGCTTGCCCTCCTGAGGCGTTGCAACAGGGTCTGAGATCTCCTTTGCAAACAAGTCCGGGATTCCCCAGCAATTCCATGCAGACGGCTTAAAGACAGTCTCCTGTACGCCGTATGCACGTCCCTTTGCCTCTACCAATGTGGTGTCGGAGATCATGTAGCCTATGTGAGTGGCACGGCCCTTTGCATTCAGACGGAATACCCACCAGCCACGCTTTGGAAGGTCCTGGGTGAGGCGACACTTGCCCATGAGGGAATTGGCGCTCATGTCGTTTTTGTACAGGCCCATGATGTTCTGCATCCAGTACATTCCCAGCCCGGAACAGTCGTACCCATACAGGACGGTCTCCCCCCGGTCAAAGAGATCTTCGCAAAACTCCTTGGCTATGTCTGCGTACAGCCGCCCGAAGCCATCGGTCTTGTCCTCGCACCTGGCTTCCTTTTTGTCTATAACGGAGGAGTAGGTGCTGGGGGTGAGCTTGGTATGCTGCCCACCCCATACATACGGCTGGCCGATCTGGGCGACCAGGTAGTCGATAAAGGTATCAACCATTTGACTCCTCCCATCCGTACACGCCGGGTTCCCAGGTGTTGGCGTCCACGGTGCTTACCCAGCGCTTGTTGTTATGAGATACCTTGTCCCCCTTGGCATATGCATCGTGTGCGCCGGTAGGCTGGACCCACTCCGGCCACTCCTCTATGGAGATCTTATTCCAAAGTGCCGGAGTGAGGGACGGTTTCCAGCTCGCTTGTGAGGTGTGAGCGGTTATGCAGGCATACAAAGTGTTTTCGTCCTGCACCCGATCTCCCACGGCATATGCCTTGCCCGGTTCCCATTTTGGGAATAACCCGGGCACGGTAAGGGCCTGCTCATCCGTAAGCATGAGCCCGGCTTTGTCCATGATCTCCCGGATCTTCTTTGCTGCCTCAGTCCATCTACCCATCTACTTTCACCCCCAGTATGGACAAAGCCTCAGCCATATCGGCTGCTTCGTCCTCTGCCTTTTCCACCTTCACGCCATTCCGCCAGAAGGCGCCATCATGATAGTCATCCCCTATATGCACGGGCAGATCGTCTATCTGCACAGCGTTGGAGAATTCCTCGGCATTGTACACCATCCCCCACAGGAGGTTGGTCACCTTCCCGTTCGCTACCACGGCAAAGTTCGTTGCGTAATTCATGCTGTCTCCTTACCTTGAATTCCTGATTATTACAATACCGGATCCGCCTGCGCCGCCCACATGAGCGGAAGATCCGTATGTACCGCCGCCACCGCCGCCGTTGCCCGTGTTGGCAGTCCCGGCAGCACCGTTGCCTCTGTTGCGTCCGCCGCCAGCGCCGCCGGCAGAGAACACCTTTGTGCTGGACGCCTCGCCGAAGGCCTTGGTAGTGGTGCCCTGTCCGGTACCGCCTTTACCGGGGTTGTTGCCGGCAGAAGCGCTTCCGCCATTGCCGCCGTTCGTGCCGCCAGCAGATCCGGAGTTATCCGAGTATGCACCGGCGCCGCCGCCGGATCCGCCGTTACCGCCGGAGCCTGTGCCCCATCTGTAGCTGGCCGTACCAGGAGATCCACCGGCTGCGGACTTAACACTTCCAAAGGAGGACGTGCCGCCTGCAGCCGCTATTCCGCCGCCAGCGCCTATGGTTACGGTATAGCTTCCGTTCTTTTCTACCTCAATGTTCTTCCCAGTGGACGTTCTGCCGCCGCCACCGCCGCCGGACCCGTAGTTGGCAAGAGTGGTACTGGCACCGCCGCCACCGCCGCCGGCACAGAAGACGTCTATGGCAAACTTCTTTTTGCGGTTGAATGTGAGAGTGCCGGACGTCTTAAGCTGCAGTTCCCAGTTGCCGTCCGCATCCGTGGTCAGCTGAGCGTGGCCGGTAAACGTATAACTGGATGCATCAAAGGGCGCCTCTCCGCCGCCTATGAGCCCCAGGATCCTGCTCATCCTCATACGCTGCCTGCAAATAGCCACTCCGTGGAGGAGAGGGCCTTACCGGCAATCAGGCCGTATGTGTCGCTGATGGTAAAGCTGGTGGCGGTATCGGCATTACCGGGGAAGTAAAAGGTCACGCCGTTTCCGGAGATGGTGACGGTGGATCCTCCGTCCTGCCAGATCTCCACTTCGCCGTCCAGCCCGGAGGGGATGGTGATCGTGATCCCGTTGGTGACGCGGAGCAGTTTCCCCAGGTCGCTTGCAGCCAGGGTAAAGTTAGTACTCTTGGAGATGACCTTCGCGCTGGCCTGTGCCGCTGCCACTTTGCCGTTATCGTCCAGCCCCGCCAGGCCTCCCGACTCTCCCTTGGGCACATTCACAAGCGCGGCATAGTCTATCTGGGCATCGCCGTCCTGCGTTCTGATTTTTTTGATCGGTGTTACGCTCATATGCTGTCCTCACTAAAAAATGATCAATACCCCGTCCGTGTTTACCACGGGGAGGGATATGCCAATGTTCTGCCGGGCCTGCTCCTGCTCGGAGGCGTCCAGGCTTTGCACCTCATCGTACCGGACCACGCCCGTCCCCCCTATGCTGCGTATCAGATTCCCCATGTCATCCAGCGTGGCAATGTCCGGTACTTCCACTCCCTGCTCAATGAGGGCGTTGATAATGTCCTCCTTGGCAAGGCTGAGACGGTTGATCTCGCTCTTGATGCTCATATAGCCGCCAGGGCCTCCTCAATATCACTGGTGAGAGAGACACTGCCGCCTGACGTGTAGCCTGCCGGCACCGTGTAGCTTGTGGTGTTCAGGCCGTCAATGCTCCCGGAGATGGCGCCGTTGTCGGGCATGGTACCGGTGATCTTCACCGCTGCGCCGCTGGCGTTTTTGCCGTACAGGATCTTATCCACCAACAAATCCGCAGCTGCGCCGTCCGCATCGCTGACGTCTCCATAGTTGGAGGGGATAGCGCCTACAGAGACCTTGGAGAGTACCTTCCCTGCAGAGGGGGTGACAGTCTGTGCGGACTTGGAGGGGGTAATGGATTTCTCCTCCAGCACGATCTTCACGGTACCCGCGCCGCTGTGCTTGCCCCCAGGGATCGTATAGGTCTGGTTTCCGGTGGAGGCATCCAGCGTCTTGTTCACAGAGCCGTTGTCTGCCATGGTACCGGCTACGGTCTCGCCCTTGGCATTGACAATGACCTTACCGGACAACACATCTCCCGCCGCTGCCGTGACGCCGGATACGTTCTGGTATGATTCTGGGATGGCGTTGACCGTGACGCCGGACAGACCGTAGTATCCCTGGTCGGGGGTAATGCTTTGCTGCTTTTTGGTAGGGGTCGCCGTCTTGGTCTGCAGGGTGTAGTTGCCTCCGCCGGTTACGCCTTTGACGGTGCCGCTTCCGTTGTGGTAGCCCTTGGGGATGGTGTAGCTCTCCCCCTCCTTGACGTTGGCGTCTACGGCTCCCTGATTGACAATGCCGTCAATAGCGGTGGCCAGGGCGTCTATCTTATCGGTGGACGTGCCCAGGCCCAGCTCCACGGCCTTGTCCCGGATGGTGTTTCGCGCGGTCTGCAGCCGCAGGATCTCGGTTTGTGTACTCATGTATGCTCCTTAAATGCTGGCCAGGAGGGCGTTGATGTTGCCCACCTCCGTATATACTGCTGCGCTGGTAATGGGTCTGGTGTTGTCCTGCTCCACAGCTGAGGCAGTGTCCACAGACAGTACGCCGTCCGCAGTGATTGACAGGTTGTCCCCGACCATGATCCCGCCCAGCTTGTCTCTGGTGGCCGGAGTAGCCACGCCGGAACTGTCGCCCGGATCTCCCTTGGGTCCCCGGATATAGTTGCACAGACAGGGGTCAAAGGTTTCATCCCCGGTGCTCAAAGGCGGGGACAGGCTCATAGGGTCCAGGCAGATCCCCGCATCCATCTCCTCCGCCTGTGCTGCGATAGTGACACAAAAATGCGCTCCCTGCTGCGATATCGCAGCGGAAAGCTCTTCCTGCTGCGGAGAGAACTGGACGCAGAAATCAGGCATCGGCCAATGCGCCTCCTTTGAGGATGTCCTGCACCTCCTCATGGAGAATACCGGACACCAGTCTCTTCTCCCCTACGCCCACTCTGAGCTGGATATCCAGGCTCCCAGCCGCCAGACTCAGCGTCTCCGACTCGGTCAGGGTGAGCGTCAGGGTGTTCCCGCCCTGGGTGCAGTCGGTCAACGCCTTGGAGATCTTCACGGTTCCGTTCTGGGCCATGGCGATGTTGAGCAGCGTGATCTCGCTGGCCTGAAACGGGAGCGTGAACTTAAACTCCGGGGTAGTGCCTCTGTACATATCATTTGCCCTCCATGGAGATTATGAAGGAGAGCACGCCGTTGGGGTCCACCACGGGCTTTATAGCCGCGCCCTGAGAGATGGCATTGGAGATGGCGTCATACGTGGCCTTGGCTGTGGGGATCTCGTTGTCCGTAGAGGAGGCGTTCACGGTCGTGGCCTTTGTAAGGGCTTCCTCTTTGTTGTTAAGCGTTGGTATAACTTCTGTCTTGACCTTATTCCAAAGGCTTTTAACGTCCTGTTGCAACGCCTCTTTCATGGCCTGTGCCGCCAGGTTGGGCTTGTCCTCCAGGTTGGCTATGGTGTTGGGAAAATTACCCAGGTTATCTATCGTCATATCAGTCACCTCTCCGATGAGAATACACTAAAAAAAGAGAGGAAAAGTGCCATCTTTCCCTCTCCCGTGGATTATTTGTAGCCGCACACCTTATAGTACAGGTATGCTTTCTGCTCGGTGCTGATCTTCATCTTGTCCAGCAGCTCTTTGGTCCGTTTCTTCTTCAGGCCGCTGACGGTCTTGCCGGATGCATCCTTAGCGGACAGGTCGCTCCACCTGGTGTAAAAGTCCACAAACACGGTGGGTTTTATGCCGCAGGCAGAGTAAGCGGTCTTGGCCTTGTCATAGTGGTCGGTCTGGGAGACTGCGTACCACTCATCACTGGTGTAGTCGGCCTTCACCTTCCACTCCGCCACAGACCCGGACTTATAGACCTTTGGCTTTCCGTCCTCGCCCAGCTCCAGTGTGTACACGATACCGTCCTTTGGCGTCCGTGTTGCTGTCCTTCCGGAGCATGTACGCATCCAGGATGGCCTGCTCTTTGGGCGTGCCGCCGTTCTTCCGGATCCACTGTCCGCGCTCCTCAAAGGACATGCTCTGGTTCTTGCTGTCCTGGTAGGCCTGCATATCGTCCAGGTACTTCCGGATGGTCTTGGGGTTTACGCCCTTGCGCACTGCGGTCAGTCCCTTCCGGTACTTGCTGTCCCCATGCCGGGAGATGGCGTACCAGGTATCGTCCGTGTAGTCGGCTTTCACTTTCCACTCGGCCACGGTGCCATCCTTGGTTACGGAGGGCTTTCCATCCTCGCCCAGGGACATGGTATATACCACGTTCCCCTCCACCTTAACGTTGGTGCTCTTGTTCTTGCTCAGGATGTACGCATCCAGCAGGGCCGCCTGTTTGGTATCCTTCACGTTTTCGCGCAGCCAGTCCCGCTTCTGGGTGGCGGTCATGGGATTCTTGTTGGCATCGTTATAGGCATCCACCGTATCCAGCAGACCCAGCACGTTCTTTATGCCCGCCCCATTCTTCATGGCCGAGGTCCCGGCGCTGTACTTGGTATCTCCGTACAGTGACAGCTTAAACAGATCCTCGCTGGAGTAATCTGCTTTGACCTTCCACTCGCCCCAGGATCCGTCCTCCTGCTTGGTGCGGCCATATACAATGGCGCCTTCAGACTTTGCCTCGGAGGATGTCCCCTTGGTGCTGATCAGGAGTGCGTCCATCCCCGCTTTTTGCGCGGGCGTCAGGTTGGTGGTGTACAGGGAGCTGCGCTTGCCCTCCTGAGTGCGATACTCTTTAAGCTCCTTCCGGATCGTAAAGTATCCCTTGCCGCTCAGGCCCAGCGCTCTGGCCGCGTGGAATTCCTCCGCTTTTACCGGAGATCCGGCGCTGGCAGACTCCCCGTTGTAGTATCCAAAGAGCTTGGGCAGGATCCGATCCTCGCCGAAATACTCGGAGGCTTCCGTAAGTGCCCACTTTCCAAAGATGCCGGCGTGGATGTAGTTAAGGACATTTGTGTCCGTTGCAAACTGCACCGTGTCCTCGCCTTTGCTGTTGGTCTTCCCGGAGTATCCCTGTGCTACGGTGGTAAGGCCGCCAATCGTCCTGGCTATCTGTTTGCCGCCAATGGGAGGCAGGACTTCCGACAGCTCGTTCACCATGCTGAACCAGTCCGGCTTTACGCCCTCTGCACCCCACTTTGCCAGAGACGCAAGGACCTTGCCGATGCCTACGGCGCCGCCTACGCCCATGTTGACGTTGCCGTACTTGGTCATGTCCGTTTCGCCGAAGACCGCCTCGGTGGTGTCCTCGCCTAAAAACTGCGGGATCATGCCGGCATACGGGAGGCCGCTTACCGTCTCCGCGCCGATCCTCTGCCCGATAAGCTTAAACGTGGATGCAAGCTTGTGGTCATCGTCATCATCGTCCAAAATGTCCTTGGCTCCAAAGAGGATATCGATCAATGCCCGAATAAAATCAAAGGGCAGGACCGTGCTTCCTACGATGGCCTCAAACACCGCATTCATGGCAAACACGGTAGCTTCCATGGTGGCTATGCCCAGAGCGTTCTTCTTCTTAATGTTCTCCTTCAAGAGCTGATAGGTGTTGTTTACCTCCAACTGGAAGGGGGCGAAGAAGCTCACCAGTTTGCTGGTCATGATGGGGGCTTTTTCTCCCACGCCTCTGCCGCCGTGGGTTCTGCGGGTGACATCATCCGCATAGTCTACGGCGCTATCGTACTTCCTGGGCATGCTCACGATGCTCTTGGAGTTTGGATCCCTGACGTACTGGTTGTACGCAGCCCACCAGGTAGCCTTTGCAGAGATCGTGTCCGCGATGCTCAGCATCCAGTTGGCAAACCTTTCCGCTTTTGCCATGGTGCTGGTATCCATCATCTCCACCCCGGCAAACCGGGAAGCAAGGAAGTTGCTCTGCGACATGATGTTCTGCATCATCTCATCCCCCTTGGCAGCCCTGGACCAGCAAAGCACCCCGTTCTTCCAGTCTTTTGGATTGGTTACCAGGGAGACGGCATTGCTTATGTTGGAGATCTGCACGATAGCGGACCGGGCGTTAAAGTACAGGGTGTTACGAATCACTCGCCCATTGAGCTTCTGAAGGAAGTTCAGGATGTTTCTGCCTACAACGCCCCGATCAGTGAGCAAGCGGTCAAAGTCGCTGCTCTTTCCGGCGATCTGGTTCGTCCAGGAGTTCAGGTAGAGGATCAGGGAGTTACGGTTGGTCTCATCGCTTACATCTCGGATCTTCTTTTCCGCGTCTCTCAAATACGCCACCAGCGGGTCAAAGGCCAGTTTGTACTCCGCCAGGGCACCATACTTGAGCATGCCGTTCACAGCGTCTGCCGTATAGGCGCCGCCCTTCCGCTGCTGGAAGAAGCCCGCCCATCTGGTTTTGGCTTTTGAATTGGAGGTATTCCCCACCACAGCGGGAGAAATATCCCGGTTACTGCCCTGCAAGATAAGGTTCCATGCCTCTTTGAGTCCAACGCTCATCTCGTTAAAGTGGTGGTAATAATCCTGCCGGTACTCCAGCTGATGCATCCGGTTCAGGCTTTCCCCGCTCTTGTCCAGCTCGAATATGGCATTTTTCTTTACCGCCAGAGCCGCTATATCTTCATTGTATCCGGCTTTCTTTTCGTTCAAGTCGGCTATTGCCTCATTGAGTGCGGTCTGACGCCGTCTCAGCGTGTCGTAGGCTTTGGTATCCGTACGTTTTTTTGCTGCCATCTCGGCCTCTACCTTACCCAGAGACTTCATGCGCTCGGCTATGGCCTTTTCCGTGTCCGTAATACGGTGTTTTTTCTTCTCTACAAGATCATCTATCTTGGCTACCGTATCGTCCTCTTTCGTAAAGGAGTTGGGGTAGATCTCCCGGAGCATGGCGTTCATATTGCCGATGTATTCATCGTACATTTCGCGGAAGGCCTTATCCGCTTCCACAAGCTTCTGCCACGTTCTGGGGAACTGGGTCTGCAGGTCGGTGAGCTTATAGGGAGAGGTGGTGCTCTCATATTCTATGGCAGAGGCCTTCTGTCCCCTTTCACTGTTCTTCTGCGCCTGGTCAAAAGCTTTCTCCCAGATCATATCCCCGTTCTCTCTGCCGAAGTTCTTCCGCACTTCCTGCAAGGTGAAGTCACCGGACAGTACGTTGATGCCGTCAGAGACTGCGTTGATAAACACGGTATCCGCATCTACCACCTTCGCTTCCACGGTACACTTCTTCAGCTGGTATCCTTCGCCGTAATTCTGCACCGCCGCGCTGGCCGCTTTATCGAACTTCTTTCCGTCCTTTGAGAGTATCCCCGCTTCCGTGGCAATGTTCCGCACACGTTCCTGCATGTCCTTGATCCCTCTGGCATATTTGCCGGTGGCTTCGGAATGTGGCTTCTCAAATATGTCATGCAGCTCATCCCGAAGCTCCGTATTATTCTTTGAGATGGCGTCAAAGAACCGGGAAGGATCCTTCATGGTGAAGCTGTTAACATTGCTGGTCAGGGTCATGCTCTGCAGGCCTTCTTCCAGCGCCTTTGTGTCAATGGCACGGACGGTCTTTTCCAGCTGCTCCGTATCCAGGGAGTAACGGATGTCAGGGTTGTTCCGATCAAAGGTGCCTATGTTATCCGTGGCAGACTTGACCTGCTCAGGACGCAGGGCAATGTAAGCATCCGTTTTGCGTCCCCAGCTGCCCTCATCCGTTTCCAGTATGACGCCGTCATACCCGTTCTTTTCCAGAGCGGAGGTAAGAGCTTCTTTTGCTTTTACAGAAATAGCATCCGCTTTAGCGGTCCACTCATCCAGCAAGGTATCCTCCGCATCAAACAGCTCATTGAATTTCTCTACTTCGTACAATGCCCTGCTGTCCGCACCCGGATTGTCCTTTCGCCACTGGACCATAAAGTCTACAAGTGCATCCTTGGCTTCTCTGTTCTTAGCTTTATATTCTGCATCCAGTGCTTCATGCTCTTTGATAAGCGTATCGTATTCTGGAGACATTTTCCGCATCTTTGCAGAAAAGTCTTCACGGTTGGCCGCTCTGAGAGGGTTCTCTATGCTGACGTACAGTTCCATCTGTTTCTTTCCCTTAAGGCCAATGTCGCGGGGACTGCTCTTGAGGAAGATACCGAAGGGGGTTCCTTCGTCCCGGCTTCCGGCACCGCCTTTACGGGGATCAAACACGGTAAAGTCATTCTCCGTCTGATGGTACACCTTCATGGGCGTTCCATCTGCATTAACCACCTTACTGTTGCCGAACCAGCGCTTGAACTGCCGGGTTTCCGTCTGTTCCACATATTTCCTATTGACAGGAGAGCCGGCATCGAATATACTATGGATGAGGCCATCCTGTGCAGCTGATCCGGGCAATTGCAGCCTGGCACGGGCACACAGATCTTGAGCCTCCGTTTTTTATGCAGCACACGCCGGTCTCTCCGGCGTTTTCTTTTTTCAGGGCATCAGAAAGAAGCTTGGTAATAGCATTTCCTTTTCCGTGGGGACTTACCACATGGTTGCTGTCAATAGTTGCTCCGTTCTGTATGCCTCTACCGCCCACACGAACAGCCGCTATAAGCCGGTTCCCGTTCACCCTTCCTTCCACAATGGCTACTACGCTGTTATCCGAATAGCAGATTGAATGATAGCCACGGAATTTTCCATCAATTTGAAAAGCTGCTTCAGTAAAGCTGCGCCCAGCTGATGATCTGCTGCGCAAAAGATCTAGAATAATCGTAGTGATCTGTGTCCAGAGAAAATTTCCCCTTGACAGATTCTTTATTCTGTGCATAACATGAGTTAAGACTTTCTTCTGTTTGAGCGCCTGAAAGGGAGATGCCAGTGATATTTTTTCAGAGGAAGTCCTTTTTGTTTTCACAGCCCTCTCTTTGAATTGAATTTGTTCACGTTATAAACAAACTTTCGACCCTCAGAAAGCGCATGATGCGACGGCGGGCGAGGTTTGCGCTCCGAAAGGCAGCAGATCCGCTATTCTCTCCTTAGCATGAAGCGTAATACCCGGCTGTCCATACCAGATAAAAAAGTGACGCCTTGCAGACGGAGTACTTACCCTCTTCCTGCTGCCCCTGCACGCTGCCGGAGGGTATCGTCTTCCGGTGCGCTTTGCCTTGAGAAAATTTACTGTTGACAGATTTGTTTGCCTGTGATACTTTGCTAATGGAAGCATTATTTTGAAGAGCGTCTTGGACGTACGCCTCGGGAACAGCATTTGCTGCCTTATCGAGTTCTTCATAGGTGCTTCTTTTTTGCAGTTTTTTCATATGCAGACGAAACCCGTTCCCTTCTATGTCTGATCATTTGATTGCCAGCGAAGGCGTCTTCACTGATTTTTTCACGCAGCAGATTGACAAATTTACCGGGTCATTGCATCCTATCAGAGGAAACACCGCTATCGGTGGGGAGCATTGCTTCCTCTTCTGGGCTTCCTTTGTTGAAGTTCAGGCTGATAGCCGGTGTTTTTTTATGTTCACGTATTTAAGCCTGCCTCTTTGCCCTTCCCTGCTTTTCTGTCCATCATTTCGCATTTTGGGCACGGATTATTCCTGCTTTGCCCGCCGCATTTTAATGCCGCACGTCCATTGCCATTAACGTACAGAAAAAGCGCCGGAAGGAGCGTTATCCTTTCCGGCGCTTATTTGCAGTATCTGCTTTGTTTCAGCTGGCAAACCCTGTAAAGGCCCAGGCAACCAGTGCAAACAGCAGCAGTATTCCGAGAGCTATGGGCAGGAACACCATAAAAGCAGATAAGATCAGGGCTTTCAAATCTCCCTTTTCCATACCGCCTCCCCGATGGATCTCATCGGCAAGGGCTTCCGCTTTCTTCGGGTCATACTTTTTCAGCTTTCGAAACTTTTCAATGAGCATGGGTTACTTTTCCTCTTTCTTGCTGTTCCTGTCAAAAAGATAATTGCCGTTTTCATCGATCTTCTTATCCAGGAAGTGGCAGGCTACAAAATGACCGGGGCTGACCTCCACATAGGGAGGGGGCACTCGCTTACACTTATCGCAGGCCATATAGCAGCGGGTATGGAACTTGCAGCCTTCCGGAGGCCGGATGGGGCTGGGAATGTTGCCCTCCAGAATGATCCGATCCTTGCTGGCGGAATCAGGATCCGTGGTTGGAATGGAGGAAAGCAGCGCCACCGTGTAGGGATGCCGGGGATCCCGGAACACTTCTTCTGCCGTGCCAAGCTCCACCAGGTTGCCCAGGTACATAACGCCGATACGGTCGGAAATGTAGCGGACAACGGACAGGTCGTGGGAGATGAACAGGTAGGTCAGTTTCTCGTTCTCCTTCAGTTCCTCCAGCAGATTGATGATCTGGGACTGGATGGACACGTCCAGAGCGGATACACACTCATCGCAGACGATGAACTTGGGCTTTACGGCCAAAGCACGGGCAATGCAGATACGCTGCCGCTGGCCGCCGGAGAACTGGTGGGGATAGCGATGCAGCATATATCCCTGCAAGCCACATTCTTCCATGATCTGAAGGATGTATTCCTTCATCTTGGGATCCCGGGGCTTGAAGAACTTATGGGTGATAAGGCCTTCGCCAATGATCTGACCCACGGTCATACGGGGGTTCAGAGAGGAATAGGGATCCTGGAAGATGATCTGGATATCCTTGCGCAGCACGCGCATTTCAGAATACTTCAGGCGGCTCAAGTCAATGCCGTTATCCAGCATGGCTTCGTACTCCTGGAACTTGGCATTATCCTTATACTTTGCTTTGAGGGCAGCCACGCTGGCTTCCTCGTCCCGCAGGATGGCGTTCAGCTTATCAAGCTTTTCCTGCAGACCCTTTTTCTTTTCCCGGTAGATCTCTGCCTTGCGCAGTGCCTGGCGGATCTTGGGCTGAGGATTCTTAAAGTTCTTGTCCGCCTCGATCTCCTTGGCAATAGCTTCGTTCAATGAGATCTCGCCGTCCCAATCCCGCATCTGCTCCTTGATCTTGGAGATCTGGATGTTGGTGCGGTACTTCTTCAGCAGGGCCTCTGCTCCTTCCCGGGGATTATCCAGCGCCGCAAAGCCGCCCAGGATCTTGACCACGTTCTGGAAAGCCGTCTGAGCCTCCGCAGCCAGCAGATTCTTGGTCTGATGCTGATAGAAGGTTGCCTTCTCCCCCGCCTTTTCCACTTCCGCAGCGGCAGCAGCGGCCTTGGCCTGCTCCTTCTTATACTTTTCGATCATTTTAGGGGCCTGCGCCAAAGTCTTTGCCACATATTCGGGGGCAAAGTCTTCCAGCGTGCGGCCGTAATACAGGGTGCTGCCGGCAGTCTGATCATACAGCTGAAGGATGGTTCTGCCCAGGGTGGACTTGCCGCAGCCGGATTCGCCTACCAGACCGAAAGTCTCGCCGCTGAAAATATCGATGGTGATATCCTCATTGGCCCGTACATACAGCTGCTCTTTCTGGAACCATTTGGTTTTGGCTACAGGAAAGTACTTTTTAAGATTCGTGATTGACAACAGCTTTTCCGTGTTCTTCACTGCAGCGCACCTCCTTCATGGGATAGAAACAACGAATTTTCTGGCCGGGGAGAACCTCACTGAGCGCAGGTTCTTCCTCCAGACAACGCTGGGTGGCGTACTTGCACCGGGGTGCAAACTTGCAGCCCTTGGGCAGTGCCAACGGATGGGGCACTACGCCGGGAATAGGCTTGAGCTTGGTGCCCACGCTGTCCATACGGGGGATGGAATGCATCAGACCCTCCGTATAGGGGTGGCTGGCCGGGCAATCATGGCTGAAGATCGTCCGTGCAGCCGCCTGCTCCACCACCTGGCCGCAGTACATGACCACCACGTCATCGGCCATCTCATTGATAACGCCCAGGTCATGGGTGATGAAGATGATGGCGGTGCCGTTTTCCCGCTGAAGGTCGTTCATCAGGTGCAGGATCTGTGCCTGAATGGTCACGTCCAGAGCGGTGGTGGGTTCGTCGGCAATGAGGATCTTGGGCTTGCAGGCCAGGGCCATGGCGATCATGACACGCTGGCGCATACCGCCGGAAAGCTGGTGAGGATACTGAAGCAGAACCGCCTCGGGATTGGGGATCTGCACGGCGTAGAGCATCTCCAGCGCTTTCTTCTCCGCTTCCTTCTTATTCAGCTTCTGGTGAATAATGAAGGGCTCGCTGAGCTGCCGCTTGACGGTAAACACCGGGTTCAAGCTGGTCATGGGCTCCTGGAAGATAACGGAGATCTTGTTGCCGCGGATGGAATACATCTCCTGCTGGGAAAGCTTGGTCAGATCCTTGCCTTCGAAGAGGACCTCCCCCTCAGCGATATAGCCATTGCCATCCAACAGCTGGAGGATGCTCATGGCAGATACTGATTTACCGGAACCAGACTCGCCTACAATGCCAATGGTCCTGCCGGATTCCAGGGAATAAGATACGTCGTTGACAGCCTTAACAATACCTTTTCTGGTCTTAAAGTAGGTATGAAGGTTTTTTACTTCTAATAAAGCCATATGTATGCCTCCATCCTTTATTTCTCCTGGGAGCTCTTGGGGTCAAGAACATCCCGCAGGGTGTCGCCGATGATGTTGATGC
>ERZ857882.757-NODE-757-length-40198-cov-8.781456_pt1 | contig 40198 bp, 33 predicted proteins | sample MGYA00519697_ERZ857882 | MGnify/ENA primary metagenome ERZ857882 (study PRJEB31778, sample SAMEA3449373) | human gut metagenome | biome: human gut; feature: human-associated habitat; material: faeces | place: United Kingdom | collected 2010/2012 ...
AAAACTGTCAGAAGATCTTCGGCTATGATTATGGCCATGATAAAATGAAGCCTTTGCGCGATTTGTTTATCAATCTGAAGACAGGGTATTTCTACCGTTTAAACAGCGGCGGCGAGAAAGCAAAGAATACATTGGCAACGGCAAAATATGCGGGAACCAGAGGAAATAATTTATCTACTGCAGTACAGAGCGACCCAGATAACAGCGGAAAGTTCATCGTGTACACTTATCTAACGACAGACGGGCTTCTGAAAACGGTAGATAAACAGTCTAACATCAGCAAAGGCGCGGATTTACAGGATAATGATTTTGTTGTAGTTCAAAAGGTCCTATATATAAAATTTGGGTATTTTTTAGATTATTTGATATTGATTTTCTTATAATTACGATTAAATTATATTATATTTACATAGTAATTATACTCATGGGAGATTTTGTTTCGATAGGTTGTTGTTAATGCCGTTTATCCGCATGTAATTCGACATTCTGCATTATGTGGCCTCCAACAAATTGAGACAAGTGTGTTGGACCATTCTCAATTTTATCACATAAAACAAGGCCATGATTATGAAAAATCTATCATTTCTTATCTGCTTGCTTGTTATAAGCAGTTGTGCCAAAGAGCAAATCACAGCAGAACAGGAGTCCATTCAAGTTCAAAGGGTTGAAGAATATGCTCCGGGAATTGAAAAAGAGGTAATAATGACCCGAAGCGGTATCCCTGTAGAAGTTCTTGACTCGGTATATATACTTGAAGGAGATGGTCTTATGACTAAGGAGCAATACGATATGCTCCAACAAGAAGACACCAAAGGAGCAATCGTAACTTCTAATAATTACATATGGCCTGACGGTATAGTTTATTTTCATTTTTATACCGGATCAAGTGGTTATCGAGATCCTGCAAAATGTATGACAACCGAACAACGACAGATCGTATATGATGCGATGAATTATTTTCATCAATGCACAGGCGTCGAATTTAGACCAGTGACATACAAAGCTGTATCAGGGGGCAGAATTATAGAGCAGCGTGACTATATAGAATACGAAAACTCTACTAATACAGCGTCCAGTATAGGCAAAATAGGCGGTAAACAGATAATATATTTAGATATGAGTTGGGTTACAGCGGGAATAGCTATGCACGAAATATGTCATGCCCTTGGTCTGCTGCATGAACACTGTCGCAAAGACAGGGATGATGCCATTATTGTCAACTATAATAATATTCAATCTGCTGGTAGACACAATTTTGATAAATCGAATCTAACTCATGTATATACAGGCTATCAAATAGATTTTAACTCAATAATGATATATAGTTCTATTAATTCCTATTCTATTGGTAATGCACCGACCATGACTAAAAAGGATGGCTCTATATGGTATGCACAAAGATATTATCTGTCAACTGACGACAAAATTGCTATAAACCATAAATATAAAAGATATCCCTACTGCGGCATTGTTTTACAAAATAACCAATACCCTTAGTATCTACTTTGTGTGTTGTAATTTAAATAATTATAAAATATGAGATTATGGATAAAAAACTATTATTACTATTTGCGTGCTTGTTATTTTTATCTTGTGATAAAGATGACAAAGGGAAAATAACGACTCTTACAATAGCCTCAGAAAAAGGGGTTGTTGAATTAGTCGGTGTTCGTCCTTGTTATTTTGTCAAATTTAAAGGAAGCGATGTATGGTCAAGAACTGGTGCTTATATCTTTGGTTTCGATTATCAGCCCGGATACGAATATGTTATTAAGGTTGTTCAGGAAGAAGTAAAGAATCCGCCAGAAGATTACGTTGCTAATTATCGACTGATAAAGATCATCTCGAAGGTGCAGAAAAATTCAGAAAATCTTCCGCCTCCTGTTCCGTGGGAACAGTAGTTTTCAGTAATTATCTGATTAAGGCTATATCATTAGTTATTAGATAAATTATAATATTATGAACATAAGTATTTGTCTTATTGAGCTTGACGGCTTTATGTTGTCATGCGAATGGCCGTTCCCCGTGCTTCCTGCTGTCAATGACAGTATTGCAGTATTGCATTTCTGCGGTGAGGCGACGATGAAAAAACTCGAAGGGATGTCCGTCTCGCAATATTCTGAGCTGGAGGCTCCGTTGCGCAACAACAGTAAGAATGCTGCTGACTTGTTGGATGGTGTCGGCTGTGTAGTTGAAAGCCGGAGTTGGTATGATTCGGGACCGATATTGTTTTGCCATGTTACCGAGCAATAATTGTTCGGAACTGAATCGTAACGGAGTACAAAAGCTGTGTTTCCGGGAACTTGTATTTCGTGTGGTTTTGTCGGGAAATGACCTGGATTTAATTTACAAGTCCGGATTACTACACTCATCGGAAAGTCTGTTTTTCGCGTCCGAATTGTCGTGTCGTTTTGTTAGCGAAGCAACTTCTTATTTTCTATTCCTTCGAGGATGCTCATTTGCTGAATGGCAATGCGGTTGAGCTCCTGCAACCGTTCGCTCTGCGACAGCCCCTTGTCGATAAAGACAGCGTTTAAACTCTCCATGTTCGACAAGCAAATCAATTCGTTAATCGTCGCATAATCCCGGATATTCCCTTTTTGATCGGGATGCTCCGTACGCCATTCGCCTGCCGTCATGCCGAACATTGCCACGTTCAACACGTCAGCTTCATTCGCATAGACAGCGGCAGCCTTAGCCGGCGTGAGTTCCGGCGGAATCAGGTTGCTCTTTATCGCATCTGTATGAATCCGGTAATTAATCTTGGACAATTCTCGTTTGGCCGTCCAACCGAGTTGCGCCTGTTCTTTCTCTTTCAGTTGTTGGAACTCCTCGATTAAATAGAGTTTGAACGGGACGCTGATAGCAGTCCCGAACTCAAACGCTATGTCTTTATAGGCATATGTTCCCCCGTAACGTCCTTTTTTAACGACAAGGCCGATAGCGCCCGTTTTGTCGATCCATTCCGAAGCACTCAGGACAAAACTCGGCAATCCTGCCTGCGTTTTAAAGTGGTCGAATTCGACCACTTTAAAATTAGGGTTATGAATCATTTCCCAAGTACCGAGAAATTCTATGGTATATCTGTTGCGTATCCAATTCTTAATAATGTCGGCTGCACGGCTCTCGCTTTCTTTTGCGTTTGCCATGTCCGTAAGAGAAATATAATCGTGTTCGTTATAGCTCAAAACGGTTATGTCCGTGTTTTGTACCGTAATCTTTGCCATGCCAATATGCTATTTTTCACAAAATTAGAAGAAAAACCGTACAGTCAACCTGTTGACATGAAATTATCGGTTGCTATATTAAGTCAGGGCAGCGCTTGTTGGTTGAATTGGCCGCTATTTAAGACCAAATTCGGGACTCTGTTTACAGTGAGTTATACAGTATTTTGATCTGGTTCTTAATGGATTCGACGATATTATCGTCCGGAAGCAGGAAAATGTGGCGGATAAACATGGTGTTATCCAGTTTTTTGAGGATTTCTCTATCCACGATGTCCGAAAATTCTAAAACGAATTTTCCCGACGGCATTCTTTGATAGAATATGATGCCTTTACGGTCCACTGCAGTGATTTCCTGTTTTTTTTCGTTGACCGACCAGAGCAAGTGTGTCAGTTCTACTTTCCACTTGAGCTTTACGATCAATTGCCGGTCTTCCGTGTACGACTTATTCGGACGAATATCTGATACATGCACATTAAGGCCGTATTGTCTCATGCTGGGAATTACCCCGGTAAATATATCTTCTATCGGACCGAACCGTTTCGAATCCAGATCAATAACGTATTGTATCGAAGTAAAATCATCTGTTTCAATCATAAGATATTGTTTTTATCTATTTTAGCGCGGCTGGTTTTGTATGCCGTTTCCGATCAGAATTGACCCTTTGGATTTGTCGAAATTATCGGGGATTCTCCTGAAAATACATTTTACGATACGGTTTTCAGTCATATGTTTCCAACTGATACATTCCATATATTGGCTGGTCAGCTTAGATACCAACATATATTGGTCTGAGTATACCAAATGTCCGGAACGGTCGTCGTAGGCATAGATATTCGAGGTCATTTTGAATTGGTCTTCAAATATGTCGACCAGTTTATCTGACTTGAATTCGAGGAATATCGCGGATGAGTTGGCGTTTTTTTCTTTGGGCGATTCGATCCATTGGGCTGGTTCCGCATCCATAACGCAGTGCCGGATTTTCACAAGCAGCCAACAACCTATGATCGAGGCGGTATGTTCACCGGATTGTTTATCGGGCCACCATGGATTAACTGTTGTTGAAATTATGTTAATAGGACATTCGGGTGCTTCCCCTTTGCCGTTTAAGATCCATTCCTTGGTACATGCCGGAAGGTAATTGTGGATCCTGTCCGCCAGTTCTTCGGTGATTGGGTCGCCATTTCGGAGAATATTATATAGGGCTTCACTGCGTTTGAGGCCGATTAGCAGGGCGAAATTATTGAGGGATGTTCCTACGTTCCCGCTGGGAAGCTGGATGTTTTTTAATAAATATTCGATGCGCAGCCGGGGGCTGCTATTGACTATATTATTGATGATCATGGGATGATAATTTGAGGGGTTAATAAAAGAATGGGAAGGTTACCCTCTGGAATAAAAAAAGGGCACAGAAACAATGCTCCGAATGACAGGTCTTAGGAAACCTTGAATAAGAAGCTGCCCTGCGCCCATGTTAGTCTTGACCGGACAGTCAAAACACAACACAGACAGACAACTTTTTACACCTTATTCAAACATCCCTGACAGGGATTCCTAAGTTTGTCATTCGGGTAAAGAGTCGCGTCTCTTTATAATGGTACGGTCAATATCTTATGCCGTATCGTTGTATGGCCGTAAATTTTGCATAAATCTTGTATTAGTTTCATCTACCGGACAACACACGTTGTCCCATTGGAAACCAAACAGATTATGATATTTACGTTGGTTCAAAGATATGATTTTTTCACATGGAATGCAATATAGTGGTAATTCATTGGTAATTCGTTGAGTAATTGGAATCTTTTCATAACTTTGTTGGCATGAAAAAATCGCTTGCATATCTTCCGCCGGAGAAACAGCGGGACCTTCGCCAGTTGGTCGAGATCATACGTAGCACGATTAGTGACTGCGAGATGATCATACTCTTCGGCAGTTATGCGCGTGGCACCTATGTCGATTACGACCAGCGCGTGGAGTTCGGCGTGCAGACGTATTTTATGAGTGACTATGACATCCTGATTTTGACCGAACGTAAGATCAGCGTCAACGAGCATTTGCTTTACGGCAAAATAAAGAAAGCCTATTTTCAGGATAAGTCGATGGAGTTTCACACGCGGCCCCAATTTATCAACGATTCGATCAAAGATTTCAATCATCAGATAGAGAAAGGCCAGTATTTTTACACAGACATCAAGAAACAGGGCATAATGCTCTATGATTCCGGTAAATATAAGCTATCCCGGGTACATAGGCTGCGTTACGGCGAGATTGAAGAAATAGCGAAACGGTATTTTGAAGATAAGTTCGGGCGGGCTGATAGCTTTGTGCGTAGTGCTCGGCATGATATTGATGATCAGGATTGTTTGATGGCGTCGTTCCATCTTCATCAGGCGGCAGAAAACTATATCCGGGCGGTTCCGATGGTGTATGCTTTATACGGTTACAAAGAACATGATTTGGCATTTTTGATCGATAAGGCGAGGACACATAATACGGCGATCTGCAAGGCTTTTCCGCGGGATTGCCACGAGGAAAAACGGCTGTTCCAGTTGTTGCAGGATGCATATGTACAGGCTCGTTACAACAGGGATTTCATCGTAACGAAAGAAGATGTCGATGCCCTTTTGGCTCATGTGGAACATCTGCGAAGTATTGTCGAGGAGATCTGTAAGGAAAAGCTTGCCGAATACGGGCGCCTGAGTAAGGAGGAGGCAGCCGGCAAGAAAAAGGTCGGTTAGTTCGTGTCAAACCGACGATCACGTCTTTGTAAACTGGCCTGATATGCAGTAGAGGTTCCCGTTGTTTATTTTACTACATCGCGGTCTATTGCCTGTTTTGCTGTTTCACTTTTCATTTTTCGGGATTTTCGTGCTTGCAAGTTCTGAATTCATCGAAAATGTGTCGCCTAATCTTTAAATTTAATGATTTTAGCATATTACTGTACTGAGATTCCGATAAATTCATAATTTTGTATCGGATTGACAGCACTTACAAAGTTTCCAAAGGGGTAACGTGTGTTACCTGGCAGATGAAACTTTTAAGCTATGTTGATCTTACAGATATACGACATACGGCGTAACAGCTACACATAAAGGGTCGCAACTCTTTACTCAGCAGCAAAATTGGGAACTTCCTTCGGGGGTTAGCTATCAGAGTGTAAGATTTGTCATCCCTTGTCATGTCTTGTCTTTTTGGACAGGGCCGACAAGGGCGCAGGACAGTTTCCGCGCAATGGTTTCTCCAAGACCTTCGATGGAAAGTTGACACCGCACCCCTTTTTTATGCCTGTCCGGGGCGCAAAATCCAGCTTCAAATTCATCCCCTGAATTTATGGAAACCCGTGGCGTCCTGCCGTCCTTGCGTACTGTCGCCGCACCTGCGGATTGCATCCGCCCCCGAACCGGGAACGGACGGAATCGGTATGTTCCGGCGGCAAGCGCCTGCCGTGGTTCGGTGGTAAACAGGTATGCGCGCGCACCTGCGGGAGCAGCCGGGCGAGATGGATTGACTTGGCATGGTTATTATCCGGCTGTTCTTTTTTTCGGTCTATTCAGCCAATTCCACGATTATAACCGAAATGTTATATCTTTACGCCGTCATTCAGCAAACGGCAAGGTACGTTTATTGCATTCCTGTGAATTGATACGCCCAAAATTGTTACGCCCATTCGTCGAATTTCATAAGGCAATATTTTGGGTAGGGGGATGGGATCCGTACTCCCACCCCCCGTTTTTCGAATCTTTTCCGCCCATCATATAAACTGTCCCCGCGTGCCGGCAAGGAAACCGTGGCTGATGTAGCCGTCGTATCGTCGCATGCGGCGAAGCATTCGCATGTCCCCGCGTTCGTTCGACCCTTCGTTACCGGGCGAAGTTTTCTATTGTCGCCGCGCGGGTCATGGGGGCAGTTTGTCCGTCCGGTTGGGCTATGACGGGTTCTTCTGCACTATTGCAGGCTGTAAATGTAAATGTGTATGCCGCTGCTGCGACAACATACACGTTATCATTGTCTTTTTCATGGCTGTTGTTTGTTTCGGATGAAAAACCACGCACCGCGAAAGTGGTGCGCGGACACTTTAATCACAACCTATTTCTTCTCATTTCGCGTAAAACATTAATTGCCATAGTCTTTCGAGTAGGTCTTTCCGGTGTGCGAAACGGTTTCCCCGAAAGCCTGGGCTGCTGCGTTAAACGACGAAAGGCGATAGGACGACATCGGCAGGTTGAAGAACGCGACACCGCGGGCATTGGCATTCTTGGCCGCCGTCGTATAGGACTTGATCTGGTTGTCCGAAAGCGGGCCGGTCAGGTCTACGAACAAGGGCAGATATTGACCTTTTGCGAACGACGAATTGAACCCGTAGCCGTTCAGCGTACCCTGGCAGCCCCAATCGAGGTGACTGATAGCAGTGGACGAGAGCGTACCGGTATTACCCCAATCGAATACGCTGATCGACTTGTTGGTCTTGCCTGCCAGCGCGATAATCATGTTGCTGTACGAAGTGCTGTTAGCATAGGGATAGCCGCGGGTTCCATACTCCGCCCACTCGTCGTCAAAATCGTAGCCGTCTACGATATTGTCGTAGGCAACCAGATCATCCGTGTAAGTACCGATTTGTGCTGCGGTAGGTTGGCGAATCCGGCACCGGTGTGGTCGCCGAGGTTGCCCATGATGACCTTGATACCTTTTGCCTGGAGCGGCGCGATGTACTTGGCGGGATTTGCGAGGATTGCGGCGTTGTTCGGGTTGTTGTAGTTGTGGACATTGCCCGATGCGTCGCCGCGGATGTTGGATGCAAAGAGAATGACGTGCGTAAAGAACGGAGTGCCGTCCGACAGGAGATATTCTCCTGCGTTGAGCGGATTGACGTCGTTTACTTCGACGTAAACAACGCGGTAGAAGTTGCCGAGCGTTGCCGCGCGGGTCATCGGGCCGGCCTGATCGGTCGGGTCGTTTGCGATGGGTTCCTCGGCCTGCTGGCACGAGGTCATCAACAATGCGGATGCAGCGAACAAGGTGCAGGCTGCGAATAAGATTTGTTTTTTCATAAGGCAAATTTTAGTTAAAAGGTTGAGGTTTGAGAATTATAGGTTGTAGTTAAAGTGTTTTTTACCAGTCTTTAGTGAAATTGCCGTAATTTCGATCATCCCAGGTTACGTTTATCAGTAGTATCATTCCGTCGTATTCCCAATCCCAATCGGTAACTGCGTCTGCCACCATATTGAAAGCACTTTTGGGGCCTTCTTCATATCCTGCCGAGTTTGTCGGCATATCCCAGAATGCGAATACGTTCCCCGATTGGGTTTCGCGGTAGAGGGATTTAATAAGGGGAGTTAAAATGGGGTTTAGTTGTGCGCTTTCCTGCGTATTATTCGTTTTCAGCAGCGCGCCGCCGTATTTGGATTGCTCCAGCCCGGCGATGGGTTTGAGTTTCGCGCCGTCGGCATAGGCATCTACGACCTTATCGAAAATTCCCGACCAGGCATAGTCGATGTATTTTCCGGCTTCGATGCCGTCGTGTGCCGTTGCGAGCAGGTCGGTGCTCTCCGCGTCGCAGGCCACGGTGACGAGTTTGTCGTCGCCCAATGCTTCCTTTGTCGCCTTTATCAGTTTGGCGTAGGATGCGGGATTTACACCGGGCATACCGTCTTTGCCGTAGGACGCTTCGATGTCGAAGTAGTTTACGCCGTCCAACTTATATGTTTCCACGACATATTTAAGCTGGAAAACAAAATCAGCGGTCTGCTCGTCGGTCATATTGCAGAATCCAAGTCCCGTATTTCCGCCTGTGATGCAAATAAGCACCTTACGACTGCTTTTCTGCAAGGGCATGAGGTATTTGTCGCGGTTGCTCAAGACGTATTGCAGATCCGGTCCGATGTCGAGCATGGCCCGCCGTGTCGTCTTGTCGAATTTTAGCGCCGCGGGGCGGAGTACTTCGATATCGATCCACGTTTGGGTTATCGTATTGAAATCGGGGTCAAATGTTTCTGCATAAAATTTGGTTCCCATCAGCGGGTTCATTTCCTCGGTATTGACATATCCCACGATTTTGAAAGCATAGGCATCGAGCTGCGTTTCAGGTACGATCTCCCCGACCAGGATCCGGTAGTAGATTACCTGGTCTTTTTCGGACGGGGACATGTCGTTATTGGCAACGGTCGCCCGCAGGGGCAGCAGATAGGCGCCTTTTTCGACCCCTTCGCGGCTCAACGTGACGGTAAGAGCAGGAGAGGTTTTCTCTCCTCTCTTGACCGTCAGCGTTTTGCCTCCTTCGAAAGTCACATTTTCCAACGGAAACAGCGTCAGTTTTGCGTCACCTTGTTTGTCTTTGTTGTATTCGTCCACAAGCGTTGCGTCCGCATCGACCGTAACCGTTACGTCTGCGGCTGCGGGCTGGGTCAGTTGGTAGAACACGGCGTCTGTGGTCGTCTGTTCTTCGCTGAGTTTGAGTGCCGAAATCTGATCGGGCGTTTTTTCCCGGCGCAGCACTCCGCCGACGTTTGCAAGGTCGTCCTTGCCGGGAATATCCCCGGCCGTGCGGGTAAAGTCCTCGGCGTCGCACGCGGCCATCGCTGCGAGCGTAAGGCAAAGTGCCGAAGTGCGCAGCAGACCTGTTATTTTATTCATGTTTTTCATAGTTCAAGATTTACGGTTTATTCTTGCTTGTTGAGCTGCGGAATTTCCACCGAGGTATTCCATTTCAGATCAGTATGCGCTACGGCATCGTTTCCGTACTGCGACCAGTCTTTGATGATGTTTCCCGACCCCTCGTTGAATTTCCAATAAGCGCGTAATTCGGGCTTCTCGGCCGGGTTTTCCACGTCGTACATGTCGCGCCAGATGTCGGCCTGCGTACGTGCGACGGACCATATGCGCACCTCTGAAATATCGCCGCAGAGCTGGCGGAAAGCGTCGTAGCTGTACCCGATGAAGAATTGCCGGGCGTCCGTTTCCGGGTCGGGGTCTATGGCGCGCAGTCCGAGGTTTATGACCTTTACGGTCGGCGCTACCTGCGTCTGGCTTTGGAGTTGTCCGTTTACGTAGATGCAGGCGATACCGGTTTCCAGGTCGTATGTGAAAGCGACATGATACCACTCCTCGAGCGACAGAAGTTTACCCTTGTTCTTTTCGGGGAATTTGCCCAGGCTTACGCCCGATCCGTCTACCTGGAGCTGGTCGGCATAGAAATTCGTGTCGCCGATACGCAGCAGCAGGTGTTGTTCCACACCCATGATCGTAGAGAGCTTTTCTTCGATGTAGGACGAAGTGGGACCTGCATAGTGGAAATCGTGAACGCGGACGATAGCTTCATAGGTTACGGCTGTCAACCCGTTTACGCAGTCGGCGGTTCCGGCTTTGTCGAACGCAGGCACGTCTATCCAGTTATCGGTGAGTACGGCGGCGGTCGTGATGGCCGAAGAACGGCGCACAAGATAATAGACGGTTTGGGAACCGGAGAGGGTCGAAAGTCCCCCCCCCGCTGAAACGATAGTTACCGGAAGCAACTGTGTTGCATCTATATCGAGCTGGTCGAGGTTCTTAAAATGGATGGTCAAAGGTTCCGATACGGATTTCCCGGCTTCTACGGTTGCCGTCCGTTCGGGGAACTCGTAGTAACTTTCATCGAGTACCGCATATTTCGTGTCGTGTTTGGCGTTGTAGGTGGCCGCGAGCGACGGGTCGATGCCAAATGTCACCTCGATATTCTCTTTTGCCGGGGAGATCAGCACGGCGGAGAGTTCGCGGTCGAGCTGTGTAACGGTCTTTTTAAAAGTTACGTTGTTGTCGCTCGACGTTTCGGCTACGTCGATGTATGCTGCGTTGTCGAACGGGTAACGGTTTTCATAATCCGATTCACACCCGGCCAGCAGGATAAAGGCAGCCGATACAAAATACAGATATGTTCTTCTCAATTTCATAAGGCGCATTATTTAGGGTTTGCCGGATTCAGCAGGCCGATGGCATGCTTGGTCTGTTTGTAATTTATGTAAGCGTCGTAGTAATCGTCCCCGATGTTGTAAATACCCAGCCCGGCTAACGGCCCCATTGTAATTACGCTTTTGGCGGCTTCGGCGATTGCGGGTTGCTGCACAAGGTTTTCATCCGTGAGTTTCCCGCCCGGCTCGGCCGTGATGATGATTTTTTCGAGCGCAATGCCGGCATAATCGGTCGCGTATGCAAGCTGGCTGCGGATATTGAACGTATTGACGGCATCCGTAGTCGTGAGTACGAAATAGGTGATGGCGTCGTGGCTCTCCTTTGCGATAAAGAGCGGGTTACCCTCCGCCATGAGGATTTTGCCGGTCAGGGACGACAGTTTGCTGACAATCGTTGCTGCGGCTTGGGTCGCCGCGGCATCCATAGCGCCGCCGTAACGTACCGTTACGCCGTCGAACTTATACCGGTTTACGTCCTCGATCACCTTGTCGAGATATGTTCCCAGCGCTACGGCGTCCGTAGATTCCGCGAGTGTGTTGTAATCTACGGTATAGAGGATTTTCGTGCCCTTGGCCTGCGCTTGGGGTATATCCTCGATGTCGTATTCGGTCAGGTTGCCGGCGTTTTCAAGTGCCACGATGTCGAGTGAATCGGGCAGTGAGCGCAGAAATGCCTTTTCCGAACCCGGTACGGCCGGGGCATTTGCCAGGCTTGCGTATACGATGTAGTGTTCGCTTGCCTTATACGCTTTGAGGGCTGCCAGATATGCGGCGTACTGCGCCTGATCTTGCTGGTCGGGTTTTATGATCTGCTGGTCTATCGGCTCGATGTCCGTGTCGCAGGCTGTGAAACAATAGGCCGCGGGAATTAGCAGCGCCAGAATCAGGTATTTTATAGTCTGTTTCATAGCTTCGGATTAATTTAAGGGTTTGCAGTCCCACCATGTGCGCGTGCCGCCGTTGTCGGGGCCGCCGAGCGAAGTTATCGCCGCTTCGACATTTGTGCGGTTCTCGGAGTATTCCTCGGACGGGTAGGGAAGCCGTCGCATGCCGTACTTGGAGTTTACCGTTCCGCCGGATTTATTGTCTTTGGCAGGCATCAGTTTCGGATAGCCCGTGCGCCGGTATTCCGCCCACGCTTCATTTCCGAGCGGAAAAATCGCAATCCATTTCTGGGTGATGATGCGTTCGAGGTTTTCTTCGAACTGTGCATCTTCTTTCCATTTGATCGTGATGCGGCTTTGCGGTAATGCGGTGTTGTTTTCGATAACGCCGAGAGGATCGGTGTAGGCTTCGGGGACGTTCGCTTCGTCGGCGATGTAATCCTCCGCACCGGCTACGCCGCGTTCCTCGAATGAAAGCCGTATGCCTTGTTCATAGAAATTCTGTGCCGATACCGCACTTCCCCAGCGCAGTTCATATTCGGAGCGCAGGAACGCGATTTCCGCTGCGTTCATCCATAAGATAGGGTCGGTGTCGGTAATGAGCATCGAGGAGCATGCCGTTACGGCCTTGGACTTGTTGGCCGGTGTCGTGCCGATGCGCAGGCCGTAATAGCCTTTCTCGGCGGCATCGCCCTCTCCGACGGTTCCCTGTGTGAACATCTTTGCCCGGCGCGGGTCTTTGTAGCCGTTCATGTAGCAGAGGATGTCGGCTCCGATGGCGTGATCCTGCCAACTGTTCCAAAGCAATGCCGTGCGGTTGAGTTCGGGCTGAAGCTTCGCATTGTCGGCATTCTCGGTGATGACCCCGTCGGCGATGGCTTCCGCGGCTTTGGCCTTTGCGGTCTGCTCGTCGATATAGGAAAGGCGCATCGCCATACGCAGTTTAAGCGAATTGGCGTATTTGATCCACTTTTTAAGGTCGCCGTTGTAAACCTGGTCGTATTCGCCGAAGGCTTCCGTACTCAAATCCCGGTTGCGCTCCAGCGCTTCCAGCGCGGCGTCCAGTTCTTTGAACATCTGCGTATATGCTTCCTGTTGCGTGTCATAGGGGACGGTCAGGCGTTCTTTTTTGTCCTCTACGATCTTGGAGTAGGGTATCGAGCCGTAAGCGTCGGCCAGGCGGTTCATAATCGCCACGCGCAGGACGTTGGCCAGGGCTACCGCCACTTCGTCGTCGGTTTTGTTGATGATGCCGCGGTAGGCGGGGTAAGTTTCGGTGATGACATCCACGAACGGCGCTTTGAGCCAGTCGGCGGTGGGATTGAACGTTGAGAATTTCGTTTCCCAGCTGTCTACCGTCGCTTCGACATATCCGCCGTAGCTGCCGCCTTCGAGTGCTTCGACAAATTGGTATAGGTGTTCTTCCGAGGGGATCACCATATTTTGCAGTTTGGTGAGTTTCGACCCCACGAGGTAGTTGTCGCGTTCCAGTTCGTCGTCTGTCGCTTCGTTCGGATTACGGTTGTAATCTTCGAAGTTGTCAAGGCATCCCGTCGATGCGCTTACTACTGCGATAAGAGCAACGGCACGAATTATTGTCTTTATTTTGTTCATAGCCGTTAGAATTTAATGTTAATATTGAATCCCAGGTTACGTGTCGAGGGCATCATGAAATAGTCCATTCCCTGATAGAAATTGTTTGTCGATGCCACGGCTTCGGGGTCGAACGGCGCTTTACAATACATCATCCACAAGTTGCGGCCAACGAACGATACGGTGATCGAACATATGTTGTGCAGCCATTTGCGGGGAATCGTGTACCCCAGCGAAAGTTCCTGGAGCCGGACGTTGGTTGCCGAGTAGGTGTAATACTGGGGTATTCCGCCCTGCGACGCTATGGCCGTATACCAGGTTTCCGGGTTTACCAGGCTGCGGCCGTTTACCAAAGCACCTCCGGCATCGCGCGCGGCAGCCGTTGCTTCGGACACGCCGAATAGATCCATGTTGGCTTGCGTGAGTGAATTGACGATGCCGCCGATGCGTGCCGTCACGAGGAATCCGAGGTTCAGGTTTTTCCACGATACGCTGTTGCGCCATGCGAGGTTATAGTCCGGGAATACGGAACCGAGTTTCATGTCGGGCAGGTTGTCCTCTACGACGACGTTGCCACCCTCGTCGATCTCGATGTTGCCTTTGTCGTCGCGCCGCAGGTCGGTCGTGGAATAAAGGTCGCCCATCGAACCGCCTTCTTTGAGAATAAATTTCGCACGCCCCAGTTTACTGATCTGGAGTCTGTTCATGGTGATCGTTTCCTCGGTGATCGGGTTGTACCACTCCTTGCAAAGTTCGATGATCTTGTTTTTGTTCCAGGAGAAAGTAAACTGCGAGTTCCAATTCCAGTTTTTCCATTGGTGGTCGTATCCCAGGCTTGCCTCGACACCCGTATTGCGCACGTGTCCGGTCTGAATATAGATGTCGGAGTAGCCGGACGATGCGGACAGATTCGGATTGAAAGTCTGGTTATAGGTGTCGGCGCGATACCACGATGCCGAGAGTGTGAATCCATGCAGGAACCGGGCGTCGAAACCTAATTCCCAGGTTTTCGTCCGCTCCGGGTAAAGCTGCCCGATAGGGTAGTTCGATTTGTCGTCCCAGCCGGAAATGGTGTCGTCGTAAGGGTGTGTGGCGATTGTCAGTTCCCGCGGAAAGGGGTTTGCTACCGAAGCCCACGAAGCACGGATTTTCAGGTAGTTGAACTTCTCCGGGAAATTGAATGTACTGCTGGGCAGCCACGATACGCCGACCGAGGGGTAGAAAAACGACTTTTGGGGTGAGTTGGCAAGTTGCGACGCCCAGTCGTTACGTCCGGTCGTCGTTACGAACAGTTGCGACTTCCAGCCCAGTTCCAGGGAGTAGAAAAACGACTGCGTTTGTTCGTGCCAGCCGGTTTTCGGCGTTTTCTTCTGGCTCTTGTCGAGGTTCACGACATTGAAGATGTTGGGAGCGCCGGCAATGGGGCCATATACCGAGAGTTCGTCGAAGCGGTTGTCTTTGATCGACGCGCCGATATGTGCGTCGAGCGAGAATTTCTCTTTGAACGTCTTGCTGAGGTTGAGCATTACGTCGCCGTAGGTCTGTCGTTCTTCGCCGCGGGTTTCGGTATATTTACCTTTTTTGCTGTTCTCCAGCAGCGTGGGGTTCGATGTGGCGTACAGTTTTTCCGTATATAAACTGTTGGTGTTATCGACGCGGATACGTCCTGCGACATTCATCCAGTCGGTGATTTTATAGGTAATGCCGCCTGTGAACATATAGCGCTTACGGCTGTTTTCGCGGGGGTTGCGGTAGGCGATCCAATAGGGATTCTGCATGCGCAGGTCGCCGCCCTCGCCCTGCGGCCAGAACTGTTCATAGATTTTGCGTGCGGGGTTCCAGCGCTCGAATGCCTTTACGAGCGAAAAATCATCGCCGCGGGGAAAGAGATAAGCCGATACGAGCGGGTTTGAGTACACGCCCTGGTTTATCATGTTGCGGTCTTTCTGGATGATGTAGCTGCCGCTTACGTCCAGTGTCAAACGGTCGTTCAGCAGGTTCGACGTGTTGCGGAATGTAAAGTTATAACGATTATACTTGTTGTTGGGGATCAGTCCTTTGGAGTTTACCGCTGCGGTCGAGAAATAGATTTGGTTTTTCTCCGTACCCCCGGACAGTGTTACGGAGTTCGTCAGGATGTGACCTGTTTGCAGGAAATCTTCGGGCGAGTAGTTGTAACGTGCCGCCTGGTTGAGCGGTGCGCCCCAGCTGTGGATCGTCGAACCGCTGGCTTTGCCTTTACGCCCCGTGCCGTAGCGGGTCTGGAAATCCGGCAGGCGCAGCGGGTTCATAAATTCCGTGTTACTCGAAACCTGTATCTGTGTTGCTCCGGCCTTACCTTTCTTGGTGGTAATGAGCATTGCACCGTTCGCGGCGTCGGAACCGTACAATGCCGCGGCTGCGGCTCCGGTCATAACGGATATGGATTCGATGTCGTCGGGGTTCATGTCGGCGATGGATTCCGTTGTGCCGCGTGATCCGAATTCCATGCTGCCATCGCTGGTGAAGTTGTGCATGGGAATACCGTCGATTACATAAAGTACGTTCGAGGTCTGCATAATCGACTTCATACCGCGCATAATGACTTTGGCCGAACCGCCCACACCGGACGAACTGGTGTTGATAACGGCTCCGGCGACTTTACCTGCGAGGCTGTTTACGAAGTTTGCGGATTTCACGGTCGTCACGGCTTCGGACTTCACTTGCTGCACGGTGTAGGCCAGCGCCTTTTCCGAGCGTTTGATACCCAGGGCCGTGATCACCACGTCTTCAATCTGCTCGGCTGCTTCGTTGAGTGTTATGGTAAAAAAGGTTTGTGTGCCGATTTTTACTGTTACGGGGTCGTAGCCGATGAAATTGATATACAATTCGGCGGTTTCCACAGGTGCGGGGACTTGGAGCGAGAAAGCGCCGTCAAGTCCGGAACTTTCGCCGATGGTCGTTCCCTTTACGACCACCGATGCCCCGACAACGGGTGTCCCTTTGGTGTCGCGCACGACACCGCTGACCTTTGTGGAACCGTTGTTTGCGGTTTTCTTGTCCGGGGCTGCGGAAAGATAAATGTTCTGCTGGTAGATTTTGTACTCGGTATCCGTTCCGGCGACCATTGCCTGCAAAGCGGTATCGAGCGGTTTATCGGCGACATTGATACTGATGGTTCTGTTAATGTCTACGCCTTTATTTACGATGAAGAAATAGCTGGTCTGTTTTTCTATTTCATTCATAACCTGCTCCATGCGAACATTGTCCATCTGCAATGTTACTTTCGCGGTCTGGGCATACGCTCCCCATGCGGAGAACGTGGAGCAAATCATGAATAGAAAAGTAAACCAGCATTTAATTTGCTGAATAAATTTATTATTCATAGATTTGTAGATTAGTGGTTGTTAGATTGGTTCAAATTCTATTAGCCGCTATGCCTGCGGGTGGTTGCTACACCTGCGGGCTTTTTTTGCGACTTTGAAAATTCATAGTCTTATCTCATAGGCATTGTCGGTTTTTGTTAGATAATCTCGTCATAGTTATTTTATGTGGATTACATTGTTTTCGTCTTTCTCATATTGGAACGGGGTTATTTTCTGCAAGGCCCTTAGCGCATAGTCCAGCCCCATATTGACGGGGATTTTTCCGCGGATAACGTCGATCTGCGGAAGTTCGGCCGTTTGGATCTGGATTTTCACACCGTATGTTTTCTCCATTTTGGCGATGATGTCGGCAAACGGGTGTCCAACGAGATTCAGAATACCCTCCGTCCATAAATAGTCGTCCGTATTCTCAATCCTGGTCAATACCAGACGCTTCCCGTTTAGGCATACCTTTTCGTTCGGGTCTAATATAATCTGGTCGCCGCTTGCCAGTTTGTTGGTTACTTTGACTTTTCCCCTCAATAATGCAGTCGTGAAGTCGTGTGTCAGTTCGTCTGCCGTTACGTTGAATTTCGTACCCAGCACTTCCACGTCGCAGGCGAAAGTTTCCACGATGAAGGGATGGGCGGCATCATGCTCTACGTTGAACATGGCCTCGCCGGAGAGTTTCACACGGCGATTCCTATTGAACCGTATCGGATATTCCAGTTTTGCCCCGCTGTTCAGGCAAACGCTGGTTCCGTCCTGGAGTGTAATGTCTATACGTTGTCCTGCCGGTGCGGCAACGGACAGATATTGTTTTGCGGTATCTTCGATAATGACGGTTCTGGAAGCGTACCAACTGCCAGCGACCAATAGTAATACTGCGGCAGCCTGGGTACAGATACGAATAAAGCGCTGGCGATACCATTTCAGGCGTCTGGTCGGCAGCTGCAGATGGGGGTGGTGCGGATAAGGGACATTTGCGATAAGTGCGTCCTGCATAGACCATAATGCATTTAGTTCTTTCTGGTTGTTGGGGTCGGCATCGAGCCAGTCTACAATCGTTTTTTCTTCCTGCTCGGAAGTTTGGCCGTTTATGTACTTATATAATAATTCTTTGTCCATTTTTTTACATAGTGTGGCGAGTGCATTATGAATTTGGGCAGCCCGCAGCGAATCCATAATTTTTCCCTTGGTAATTTTTCCCGATAACGAAATTATGCTTTGTCTGTTTACAACTATATGGTGCGTGGGCGCACGACATTTACATCGAAAAAGTGCGTTTTTCGTTAAATAAATTTTCTTAAAAAAATGGTAATTTTTTTAATTATCGTATAACGCTGGAATACAGGACGATAATTAAAATGATGAGATAGTCGTTCAGTGCGATTCGCATGATGGCCAAAGCCCGTTGGATATTGGCTGTGACGTTGCGCACATTGATTCCTGTAATTTCGGCGATTTCTTGGTAAGTCTTGCCCTCGAAGCGGTTGTAAAGGAAGATTTGCCGCATGGGTTCGGGCATTTTGTTGATCTGGCTTTCGATGATGGATTTTATTTCTGCCGTAAAGGATGCTTCGGGGTTGGTACTTTCCAAAACGGTGATTTTGGCTTTGATGCTGCGGTAAGCCGTCGTATGTATTTGTTGCTGGATTTTGAGTCTGTTTTTCTGGTTGCGCAGCCATTCAAGACAGCCATGTTTCACGGATCCTAAAATATATGCCTGGATAGTCGTAGTAATATTCAGCTTGTCCTTGTTTTCCCAAAAATAAAGGAAGCTGTCGGTAACGATGTCCTCCGCGGCCATATTGTTGCGGATGTATGACCGGGCGATAATGATAAAACGAGGCTTATACTCGGAGTATAATCGTTCGAAATTTTCGAGCGTGATATGTTTATCCAGTTCTGACATGCATGTAGATTGATTCAAAGGTAAACTTTTTTATCAAAATTCAAAAATTTATAGAATGTCTGTTGATATTGGGCGATGTGAAATACCGGGCTTATTCTTTCATGCGGAACGAACCGGAAAAAAGGATGAGGTCAAATCATATCGTTATGGACAATTTCGGTCAGACGCGGTAATTGCAGATCGAGTCCGAAAGTGAAACATAAAAAAAGCAGATGAATGAGTAAGGCATCAAGGGAGATTATAAAACATTATAAGAAGAAGTGTGCGAGGAAAAAATCAATATAATTCAGGCAAGTTCGTGTTAATGAGATTGAAATGATCTCGCAGGCTTTTTATTACTCTCGTGCAAGACAGCAAACAAAAAAAAGACAACTGATTGATCATCAATTGTCTTTTTCTTTTAGTTGTGCCCAGGACAAGACTCGAACTTGCACGAACGTAATTGTTCACTACCCCCTCAAAGTAGCGTGTCTACCAATTTCACCACCTGGGCATTGCACGTATCCTTTCGGATTTCAGGTGTGCAAATATAGGGCATAAATTTTAATCCGCCAAATTTTTTCTCCATGTAATACGGATTATTCTTTCGGTAGCGGCATCTCGGCGACATAAACCGCCGTGCTCTACCTGCCGCGGGGGCGGTGTCGATGTCTGTGCCTGCATCTGATGGCAAAAGCGGCGGCAGGGATCGAGGCCGGGGCGGAAACGGAGGTGGGTCATTTGCAGGCCGAGACGGCCGCAGGGCAGTTGCGGCCGCAGCGGTGGCCGGGATACTTGCCATGCAGAGACGGTGGCGGTGGCATAGACGGGATCAGGAACGGAGACAGCGGCCAAGCCGAGCCGCCGGGCGTATGACACGCGCGCAGGTGCCTGGTTACGAAAAGAGCGGGGAGGATAGCATCCTCCCCGCACCTCGCTTTAGGACGGTCTCCCGTTACTCCTCCGCAGCCGGCAGGAATACGATCATGCCGTTCGGGCGGTTCGATAAGTCGGGTAGTGCGATATCCGTTGCCGGACGTACGCCCGGCGCGGTGCTGCGCGTGCCCGATACGCTTGCCGATCTCTGCCCGGTGATCTGACTCAGGGCCGCTGCCAGCATCGGCTCGCTCCTGTCGCCGTAATCCTTCAACTCCCCGTCCCATTCCTCGCACGCGGTGTCGACCGCCAGTCCGTTCTTGTCGACGGTCACCTGCTTGGCGTTGTAGCCCTGGAACGATATCGGGGCCAGTTCGTAGCTGTAATTGCCTACGGTGAATTTGCTGACCTCCATGCCGACGTTCTTGCCGTTGGTCTTTTCGCCGATGAGCTTCACCGTGAAGCCGTCCAACCCGCGCAGCGTATTGATGACGGCTTCGCTCGACGAGGCCGTGTTGCCCGTAACGAGCACGTACAGCCGGGTCATGTTCAGCGCGTAGTTCCGCAGGTCGACGCCGTAATAGTCGCCGTAATAGAATTCGTCGAAGAATTTTTTTGCCGCCGTGTCGTACTCCTTGCCAGTCTCCCTCGCCGTTTTTTCGACCGTGGCCATGCGGCTGTCGTTGTACCGGTAATATTCGTAGACCTTGCCCTGGCAGGCTGCGCCGGCGATGCAGGTGGAAAGCATGTTCGACGAGATGACGTGCCCGCCGCCGTTGTTGCGCAGGTCGAGCACCATGTCGGTAATGTTCCCGTCCTTGAGTTTCTTGACGGCCGCGAGCAGTTCGTCGTCATAGGCCGCGTCGAAGCTGTCGTAGACCAGGTAGCCGATCCTATGCGCACCGGAGGTGATTACTTCGCTGTGGATTACCGGATTGGGGTATATTTCGCGTGCCGTGAGCGATACGGGCTGCGCTCCCTGCTTGTTTTCGGTGAGCTTGACCGTGCTTGCGCCTCCCGGGGCTATTAACGTGCCGTAGACCGAATTCAGGTTTGCGGCCGTGATGGCCGCGCCGTTGTACTGGGCGAAAAACGTCCCCCGCCGGAACCCCGCTTCCGATGCCGGGGAGTCCGGGTAGACCGACGTGACGACCAGCCCGTACTCTCCCGTAGGTTGGTTGTTGCCGTCCACAAACCTCACGCCCATCAGGCCCGCGATGCCGAAGCCGTACTCCTTCTTCTTTGCGACCCCGTGGTTGACCTCGGGCTTCGTCCCGTCGACGGCCTTTGTGAGGGGCGTCCGCAGCAGGTAGGAGTAAACCGAGTAGCTGCCGTTGCTCTGCCGTTTTTTGTCGAGGTCGTTGGTCGTCATCTCCAGCAGCGTGCGTTTCAGGAAATTGTCGCTGGAACTGATGTAATCCAGCGAGAGGTCGCGCGACATTTGCCGGTATTCGCCGTTCCACAGGTAGTAATACTCCAGGATCTTGTCTACCTGTTTGTTGAGCTCGGTGTCTGCGCCCGTGCCGCCGCTGCTGCTTCCGAGCTGGGTGATGGCGAACTGTGCCGCCCTCGCGTAGCCGCTCACCTGTACGGTGATGTTCGCGCTGCGCGTGCTGCCGGTCTCGTTGGCTTCGACGGTGATGTTGAGCTGCCGGTCGCTGCCCTTGTCGCCCGACGAGGTGAGTATCTTGCACCATTCCGGCTTGTCGCTCTGCGCCACCCAGTTGGCGGAGGCCTTGAACGTGTATTTCTTGGTCGTGCGGTCGGCGCCCACCGTCTCCGATGCTTTCCACGACGAGCCGGTTATGCCTGTCGTGTCGTTGTTCTTCGTGTCGTCATCGCCGCAGGATACTGCCGCCATGCCGAACAGGAGGACGGCGAACCATGTGTAAAGGATTGTTTTCATAGAGGCTGATTTTGTTATGCGGGCTAAATATAGTGTTTTTTTCGTGAACCGCTTCTATTTGCGGCGGCTGAAATCCATTTCGCCGAACAGGTATCCCGCCCCGCCGATGCGGTCGATGACGAACAGCACGTAGCGGACGTCTACGGCGATGTTGCGGCAGATCGTTTCGTCGAACGCCACGTCGCTCATCGTCGAGCGCCATGTGCGGTCGAAATTCAGCCCCACCAGTTCGCCCCGGCCGTTGATGATCGGCGAACCGGAGTTGCCGCCCGTCGTGTGGTTGGTGGCCAGGAAGCAGACGGGTACCGTCCTGCGGCCGTCGATCGTCGTCGCCCAGCGTCCGTAGTCCTTCGTGGCATAGAGCTCGCGCAGCGCCTGCGGGATGTCGTAGTCGTAAATCTCGGGGTTGTCCTTGGCGATGATGCCGTCGAGGGTGGTCTGCGGTTTGTGGTATTCGCCGTCGGCATATTCGTAGCCCCCGACATGGCCGTAGGCCACGCGCAGCGTGAGGTTGGCGTCGGGGTAGAAGGCCCGCAGGGTGTCCCACTCGCGCAGCCCCTTGATGTAGGTCGTGTAGAGTTCGTTGAGGCGGCCGCTGTTGAGGTTGCGCAGCGACTTGGTTTCCAGCATCCAGCCGATGTGGCCGAGCATGCGTTCGGTGTCCTTGTGTAGGGCGTGCACCGCCGTGGTGTCGGCGCCCTCCCGCCACAGCGTGTCGAATACCTCGCCGGCATAGGCTTCGGGCGACCCGCTGGCGGCGACGCCGGCCAGGAATGCCGGAATCTGGTACTGCACGGGGCAGCGGCGGGCATACTGGCCGAAAAGCCATTCGAAGAGCGCCCGTTCCGTCTGCTCGCGCCGTGCGAAGGCGGCTTCGGCACGCTCCTCGGGGGTGTAGCGCTCGGGCAGCGCGCCGAGCGTTTCGCGTGTGATCTCGCGGGCGAAATAGGCGTCCGCGATGCGGGCGTATTCGGCCTTGAGGTCGGCGACGACGCTGCGGTATTCGGGTTTGTCCTGCGCCCAGGCGGCGAATTCCTGCTCATAGGCGCGTTTCGAGGCCACGGTGCCCAGGCGGCCGATGCCCAGCGCCTCGCCCTGCCATTTCTTCCATGCGTTGGCGATCGAGGCGTGTTTGGCGGCGTAATGGATGCGCAGCGCCGGGTCGCTCTCCTGTGCCGCGGAGATGATGTCGAGGCGCCCCGTGCGGATGGCGATCTTGGCCGGGTCGGAGCGCTCGGCGATGTAAGCCACGGCGTCCGAGAGGATGTACTCCTGCGTATTGCCGGGGAAGCCGTAGATCATCGTGAAATCCCCCTCTTCGACCCCGGCGGTCGAGATGGTGAAATGCCGCTTGGGGCGGTAGGGAACATTCTCGGGCGAGTAGGCGGCGGGCTTGTTGTCCTTGCCGGCGTAGATGCGGAAGAGCGAGAAGTCGCCCGTGTGGCGGGGCCATATCCAGTTGTCGGTGTCGCCGCCGAACTTGCCGATCGACGAGGGCGGCGCGCCGACCAGGCGTACGTCGTCGAACTGCTCGTAGATGAACAGAAACTGCTGGTTGCCGTAGTACATCTGCTCGACCGAGGCCTTGTAGCCCTTGCTTTCGGCCTCGGCCCGGCGGATGATTTCGGCCTTCGTTTCGCCCGCAGCGATACGGTCGGTGACCTCTTCCATGCGGACGAGGAAGCGTACGTTGAGCTCCTTGTTGGGCAGTTCCTCCCGGCGCGACATGGCCCAGAAGCCGTTGGTCAGGTAGTCGTGTTCGACGCTCGAATGCGCCTGTATGGCGTCGTAGCCGCAGTGGTGGTTGGTGAGCAGCATCCCTTCGGACGAAATCAGTTCGCCCGTGCAGCCGCCGTTGAACAGCACCACGGCATCCTTCATCGAGGCTTTGTTGATCGAGTAGATGTCTTCGGCCGTGAGGCGGAATCCTTTGGCGCGCATGTCGTCGATGCGCTGCGAGATGAGGCTCGGGAGCCACATGCCCTCGTCGGCGGAGGCTGCCAGCGCGAGGAGCGTACAGAACAGGGTAAGTAGCGTGCGTTTCATTTATTTGAGGAATTTGTCGAGTTCGGTGTATACTTTCTGAATCGGGAGCCCCATGACATTGTAGAACGAGCCGTTGATCTTTTCGATGGCGGCGTAGCCGATCCACTCCTGGATGCCGTACGAGCCGGCCTTGTCGTAGGGACGGCAGGCGTCGAGGTAATAGGCGATCTCCTCGTCCGCGAGCGGCCGGAACCATACGCTGCTCTTGGCGGCGAAGGTGTGCGTCCGCCCGGGGGTACGCAGCGTGACGCCCGAGACCACCGTGTGCCGGCGCCCCGAGAGGCGGCGGAGCATCTGCACGGCCTCTTCGCGGCCGAGAGGTTTGCCGAGCACCTCGCCGTCGGAGACCACTACCGTGTCGGCCGTCAGCAGGATTTCGTTCGGGGCCAGCGCCGCCGGGTAGGCTTCGCTCTTGAGCCGCGAGAGGTAGAGCGGCACCTCTTCGCCGGGCATGCCGGCGGGGTAGACCTCCTCGCATTCGTATTTGGGGGCGAGTTCGTACGGGAGCCCGCAGCCCGTCATCAGTTCCCGTCGGCGCGGCGACTGCGATGCCAGCAGAAGGCGGTAAGGCTTGAGTTTGTCTTTGAGTAACATGGTTATAGCATGTTTTTAGTTTTCATGTGTCTTCGTTCCCGGGTCAGCGGATGTCGAAGTTGAGCAGTTCGCGGCCTTCGAGCACGGCGCGCAGATTGTCGCCCGGGCGTACGGGTTCCACGCCGGCCGGCGTGCCCGTGTAGAGCAGGTCGCCCATGCGCAGCGTCATGTACTGCGACACCGAGGCGATGATCCGGTCGACAGAGAAGAGCATCCCGGACGTGTCGCCCCGCTGGCGCGTCTGGCCGTTCACCTCCAGCGTGAAATGCAGGGACTGCACGTCGCCGCCCAGCTCCTGCAAAGATACGAATTGGGGCGAGAGGGCCGCCGAGCGGTCGAATGCCTTGCAGCGCTCCCACGGCAGCCCTTCGGCGATGGCCTGCCGTTGCAGGTCGCGGGCCGTGAAGTCGATGCCCAGCCCCACCTGGTCGTAATAGCGGTGCGCGAAACGTTCGGCGATGCCCTTGCCTACGCGGTTGATGCGTACGACCAGCTCGCATTCGTAGTGCACCTCCTGCGAGAAGGCGGGGATGTAGAACGGGTCGTTGTTGCGCAGCAGCGCCGTGTCGGGCTTGAGGAACCAGGCAGGCTCCGGCGGGCACGGCGTGCCGCCGCCGACCTGGCGGTCGAGCTCCTCGGCGTGTGCGGCATAGTTGCGTGCTATGCAGATGATTTTCATGGCGTTGTCTTTCGTTATTTTCAGTTGTGGTCGTACCGTTGTGCCCGAACGAGCATCCAAACGACGTAAGGCAGCAGGTAAATTACGTAAATCACTGCCAGCGTGTCCGTCTGGCCGGTCAGTTCCAGGACGACCGTAAATAGGATCCATAAAGCTCCCATAATCACGAGGTGGCGCCGCATGAACGAAGATAAGCCCCCGATGTCGACGTTTTTCTTCTTTGCGGGCGGCATGGTGTTGTAGCCCGCGATCAGCATCGGGAACCGCTTTACCAGCAGGCCGACGACGATCAGCAGTACGCCGCCGAGCAGGAGTATCGTGAAATCGTCCATAACTTTTGGTTATTTCGTTTCCGGTGCGCGCAATTCCGCGACCATCCGGGCGGCGAAACGGTCGCTGGCGCCCGGGCCCCCGATAACCGTACGTAATTCGGCGAAGTCGGCGAGCATCCGTCCGCGTTTCTCCCCGCCCGCGACGATCGCCCGCAGCTCGCGTTCGGCGCGCGTGGTGTCGAGGTCGGACTGAATGACCTCGGCGACCGCCTCGCGCCCGAGGTTGAGGTTCACGAGCGACACCCAGGGTACTTTCAGTACATAGGGCCGGAGCCTGACCTGGAACCAGAGCGTGCGGTAGACCACCACTTCGGGGATGCCGAGCAGCGCCGTTTCGAGCGTTGCCGTCCCGGACGTTACCACGGCGGCTTCGGCCGCGGCGAGCGTCTCGTAGGTCTGGTCGCAGACGTAACGGATGCCGCTGCCGGCCATATACTGTTCGTAGAGCGCGCGGTCGAGCCATGCTACGCCCGCCACGACGAACTGGTGCTCCGGGAATTTGCGCGACAGGTCGGCCATCAGCGGCAGGTTGTCGCGGATCTCGCCCCGGCGGCTGCCGGCCAGCAGGGCGATGATCGGCCTGCGGTCGAGCCCGTGCCGGCGGCGGAACTCGTCGGGCGAGGGGAGCGAGGTGCGCCGGGCCTCGATGGCGTCTACGAGCGGGTTGCCTTCGAAAATCGGTTCGACGCCGTGCCTGGGGAAGTAGCCGCATTCGAAGGGGAAGATGACGAACAGCCTGTCGACATAGCGGCGGATGGCCTTCACGCGCCACTCGCGCCATGCCCAGACCTTCGGGGCGATGTAATAGAAGGTGCGGATGCCGTGCTCTTTGGCCCAGCGGGCCATCTTCATGTTGAATCCCGGATAGTCCACCAGAATCAGCACGTCGGGGGCGAACTCCGCCACGTCGGCCTGACACTCCCGCATCTGCCGCCGGATGGTCCCGAGGTTCTTCAGCACCTGCACGATGCCGAAGAACGAGGTCTCCCGGTAGTGTTTGCGCAGATTCTCCGCGCCGCCCGCCGCGGCCATGCAGTCCCCGCCCCAGAAGCGGAATTCCGCCCCGGGATCGGCTTTTTGCAGCCCTCGGATCAGGTTTGCGCCGTGCAGGTCGCCCGAAGGCTCCCCGGCGATGAGGTAGTATTTCATCTTTTCGATTTTATAGGGCGCCTTTTGCCCTGCCTCGTCCTTCGCAAAAGGGAAATACACTGGTATGTCCCTTCTGCGTCGGCCTTCGTTATGTCAAAATCCGCTCCTCTAAAATCAAAAAGTGCGGGAGCGTAAGGGGGCTGCTATTCGTTGAGCAGGTCGGGGCGCAGGCGCTTGGTGCGTTCGTAGGCCTCGTTGTCCTGCCATTTGGCGATCTCGGCGAAGTTGCCCGACAGCAGCACGTCGGGGACCCGCCAGCCGCGGAACTCCGCCGGCCGCGTGTAGACCGGGGGAGCCAGCAGGTTGTCCTGGAACGAGTCCGTGAGGGCCGACGCCTCGTCGCCGATGGCCCCGGGGATGATCCGCACGACCGAGTCGGCGATGATGCAGGCCGCCAGCTCGCCGCCCGTCAGCACGTAGTCGCCGATCGAGATCTCGCGCGTTACGAGGTGCTCGCGGATGCGGTGGTCGATACCCTTGTAATGGCCGCAGAGGATGATGATGTTTTCCAGTGTCGAGAGGCGGTTGGCCTCGTGCTGGTCGTAGCGGATGCCGTCGGGCGAGGTGTAGATGATTTCGTCGTACGGCCGTTCCGACTGGAGCTTCTCGACCAGTTCGAAGACCGGTTCGCACTTCATAACCATTCCCGCCTCGCCGCCGAACGGATAGTCGTCGGTGGTCTTGCGTTTGTCGTGGGCGTAGTCGTGCAGGTTGTGTACGACGATCTCCACGAGACCTTTCTCCTGCGCCCGCTTCAGGATGGATTCGTGGAGCGGCGAGGTCAGCAGTTCGGGGACGACCGTCAGGATGTCAATGCGCATATCTGAAAATAATGTCTTTCGTGGAATCTTCCGTGAGGGGTATCTCCTGCCCGTGTTCGAGCGTATAGCCCCGGTAGCCCAGCCCGGTGAAGAGCGCGACGATCTGCGGACGGTTTTCGCCGCCCGTTTCGATCAGCACCGTGGGGCGGTGACGCTCCAGCAGGGGACGCATTTCCCGCATCACGATGACCTCGTAACCCTCGATGTCGCATTTGATGAAGTCGAGGCGCTCCAGTTTGCCGAACAGTTCGCTGCCGCGGCGCATCTGGGCCGTGAACTCCACGTCGGCTCGGCCGCCGGCGTCGTTTACGAAGTTCTGTCCGGTTCCGAAGTAGCCCGTCTCGCGCGCCGAGTCGTTGGCCATCACGATGGGTTTCGACTCCGTGCCCAGGGCGTAGGGAAGTATTTCGGTATTGGCGCAGCGGCGGAGGTTGCGGCTCAACACCTTGCGGATCGGGGCCACCGGTTCCACGGCGTAGACCTTGCCCGCGGGGCCTGCGAGGCGGGAGATCGTGCGGGCGTAGTAGCCGAGGTTGGCGCCGATGTCGATGCATGTGTCGCCCGCGCGTACCAGCTTCGGCAGGTGGTAGACGTACTCCGTGGCAGGGGCCTCGCGTCCGATGCCCAGCCGCTGCCAGAGGAAGAACAGCCGGCTCACGGCGCGCAGGTAGCCTTCTAACGACAGGGTGCGGTAGAGAATCTTATGGATGAATTTCCCCAATTTCAATTTTTAATTTTTAGTTCCGGTAGTTGACCTCCTCGTTCAGCACCTCGACGATGAAGGGGTTGTAGAGCGTTTCGTGGCCGATCGTCGATTCGGGACCGTGGCCGGGATAGATGTGCACCTCCTCGCCCAGCGGAATCAGCGAGTCGAGGATCGAGCGCATGATCCACGAATAGTCGCCGCCCGGCAGGTCGGTGCGGCCGATCGACTCGCGGAAAAGCGTGTCGCCCGTGAAGAGCGATTTCGAGTCCGGCTCGTACAGCGCCACATGGCCGGGGGTGTGGCCGGGGGTGCGGATCACGCGCAGGGCGGTGTTGCCGAAACGCACTTCGGACAGGGTGTCCAGGTCGAGGTCCGCCGCGGGCATCGCGCCGATCTTCACGCCGAAGACCGAACCGCTCGTCGCTGCGTTGTCCAGCAGGAACCGGTCCTTCGACGAGAGGGCGAAGGGGATGCCGTAGCGCTGTTTGAGGTGCTCGACGCCCAGCGTGTGGTCGAAATGGCCGTGGGTGTTGACCGCCATGACGGGTTTCAGTCCGTGCTCGGCGATGAAGTTGTCCAGCGCGGCGTCCTCGCGCGGGTTGCTGTTTCCGGCGTCGATGACGATGCACGCTTTGGTGTCGTCCCAGACGACGTAGGTGTTTTCCTGTATCGGATTGAATTGCAGGCAGGCGATTTTCATAATGATGGCTGTTTTAATGCAGTCGGTTTTGCAAAGATAGTGTTTTTTACGGGATTTTACCTATCTTTATGACCCAAAACGACCTGATTCCATGAAACGATTTTTTGCGCTTTTCGCGGCTCTGACCCTGCTCTGCACGGGGATTTCGGCCCAGACGGCCGCCTGCCGGACCGAAACCGGCATCGCCTACCGCGACGCGGCGGGCGACGGCTATGTAGATTCGCTTTGCCGGCTGGACATTTGCTGGCCGGCGGATAGGAAGGGATTTCCGACCGTCGTGTGGTTCCACGGCGGGGGACTGACCGGCGGGCGGCGCGAGATTCCGAAAGCGTTGTGCGGCAAAGGATTCGCCGTGGTGGGCGTGGATTACCGCCTCGCTCCGCGCGTGAAGGTCGCCGACTGCGTGGCGGATGCCGCCGCTGCGGCCGCATGGGTGGTGAAAAACATTGCTTCCTACGGCGGCGACCCGCGGCTGATCTTCATCGCCGGACATTCGGCGGGCGGTTACCTGACTTCGATGATCGGGCTGGACAAACGCTGGATGGCGCCCTACGGCATCGACCCCGACACGGCGTTCGCGGCGCTGATCCCTTACAGCGGGCAGGTCGTGACCCATTTCGCGCGACGCCGCGAAATGGGGATTCCCGATACGCAGGTGGTCGTGGACGACATGGCGCCGCTGAACTACATACGTCCCGACTGCCCGCCGATCCTGATCCTCTCGGGCGACCGCGGGCGGGAGATGTTGGGCCGCTACGAGGAGAACGCCTATTTCTGGCGCATGATGCAGGTGGCGGGGCATCCCGACGTCGAGATCCGGGAATTCGACGGGTTCGACCACGGCAACATGCCCCAGGCGGGCCATTACGTCGCGGTGCGCTACATCCGCGACTTTGTGAAAAAACTGGAAAGATAATTGCGGGCCGGACCCGTAAACGGAATGACGATGAACGGATGGATGAAACTGGCGGCCGCGCTTTTCGCCGCGGCGTCGTTTGCGGGGTGTTCGCTGCTGAAGGTGGCCGTGGCCACGGGCGACCCTCTGTCGAAGGAGCAGATGAACGTGCGGACCATGACGCGCGGCTTTTACTACGACATGGCCGGCGAGGTGGCCCGTGCGGCCGACTCGATCGTCGCTGCGTCGCCCGACGTGAATGTGCGCGTAGCGGCCGTGCGGTGGAAGATCCGCGCCACGCGCGCCGGGGTGACCGCCGCCATGCAGGGCATTCCCGACGTGGCGCTGGCCGACCTGTGGATTCTGTGCCGCCGCATGAACGAGGGTTTCGCCCAGGCGCCCGATTCGCTGCTGTTCGGTCTTCAGAGCGACATCGCCCGCGACGCCGCCCTGCGGCTCGACCGCCGGGCCGGAAGGCTCGCCCGGCAGGTGCTTCCGGACGACCGCTATGCGCTGATGGAGCGGTTCGTTACGGACTACGTGCGCGACAACCCCGCCTCCGAGGGCGACGAGACCGACAATACGACCCTCGCGTGGCTGGAATACCTCCGGGCGGCCGGCGTCGAACACGATTACGCCACCGGCTCGATCGCCGAGGTGCTGGCCGACGTCAACGACCGGCTGAGCGGCCAGACCCAGCAGGTGACCAACAGCGTGAGCTGGTCGAAGGACATCTTCGAGATGCGGCTCCGGCGGGACAGCCTGCGCCTGCAGGTCGGGGCGCAGCTCGATTCGCTGGAACGCAGTTTCAACCGTATCGTGGTCGTCGCCGAGCACCTGCCCGAGATTTCGGACAAGGTGCTGGAGGAGCTGAACCGGCAGGCCACGCAGCTCATCTGGACGATGAACGCTTCGGTGGACAACGCTTTCGCCGACTTCGACCGCCAGCGCGGCGAGTTGCAGCAATACGTTACGCGTGAGCGCGAGGCGTTGGTCGAACAGTTGCGGGCGACGGGCGACGAACTGGTCCGGACGACGCTCGACGCCGTGCCGGGGCTTGTCGGCAAAATCCTGCTCTACCTTGTGCTGGCGCTTGCGGTGCTGATCGGCGGGCCTTTCGCGCTGGGCTTCTGGCTGGGCGGCGTGCGGGCCAAAGCCCGAATTAAAAATGAAAAATTGAAAATGAAAAATTAAGCGTTGACGGTTCCGTATGATGGTTCCGATACGTTTTGCGGGGAAATAATTTTGAATTATGAATTTTGAATTATGAATTATTTCAGGTCCGTTATTTTCGAAAAATCCTGGTCGCCGTAGTCGAGGTTCTCGCCGCCCATGCCCCAGATGAAGGTGTAGTTGTGCGTGGCTGCGGCGCTGTGGATCGACCATTCGGGCGAGAGCACGGCCTGATCGCCCTTCATCCAGATGTGGCGCGTCTCGTCGACTTCGCCCATGAAATGGCACACGGCCTGGTCTTCGGGCACTTCGAAATAGAAATAGGCCTCCATGCGGCGCGAGTGCACGTGCGCGGGCATCGTGTTCCACACGCTTCCGGGCAGCAGCTCGGTCATGCCCATCTGCAACTGGCAGGTCGGCAGCACCTGGTTCACGAGCATCTTGTTGATGTTGCGGTCGTTCGACCCTTCGAGCGAACCCATGTGGGCCACCACGGCGTCGGCTTTGGTGACCTTCTTGTCGGGGTAGTTGCGGTGTGCGGTCAGCGAGTTGAAATAGAATTTGGCGGGATTCCCGGCGTCCTTGCTCGCGAAGGTCACCTCGCGGTCGCCCGAACCGAGGTAGAGGGCCTCCTTGTAGCCGAGTTCGAACACGGCGTCGCCGGCCTTCACCACGCCGGGGCCTCCGACGTTGTAGATGCCCATTTCGCGGCGCGTGAGGAAGAACGGAGCCTTCAGCGGGTTGATGGCTTCGAGGCGGAGCGTCTCGGCGACAGGCATGGCGCCTCCGACGACCATGCGGTCGTACATCGAGTAGACCATGTTGACCTCGTCGGCCGTGAATACCTTTTCGATCAGGAAATCGCGGCGCAGACGCGCCGTGTCGTAGCTTTTCGCATCCTCGGGATGCGCCGCATAGCGGATTTCGTAATTGGTTTTCATAGTTATAATTGTTGCATTCGTTGTATTCCGGAACGGCGGGCCGCAGCCCGGAGTTTGACATGGTCGAAATTGGCAAACCAATTCGATCTTTGCAAAGATAATAAAAAATCCGGAATTGGTTACCCAAAACCGGATTTTATTTGCGCAGCTTTGTCCGATTGCGTTTTTTCGCCCCTTCGGTCTGCCTCCGCTGTTTCTGCTAACGGATCGAGTTCATCCTGATGCTCGCCTTCACGAGCGCGATGGCGCGGATGCGCGAGATCTCCACGTCCTTGTCGGCGTGGTGCTGGTTCTGGCTCACGAGCTTCACGTAGCCTGCGCGGTCTGATTTCTGAATGTACTTCACCGTCACGTACTCCTCGCCGTCGATGTCGATCGACAGCAGGTACATGTCGCCCCAGAAGATGTCGTTTATGTCGCGCAGCTGCTTGTACAGCACGATGTCGCCGCTCTTGAGCAGCGGGTACATCGAGTCGCCGACGATATAGATCGCCCCGTCGCATTTCGGGAGGTTGGGAATGTGGATGAAGTTGACGGGCTTGCTCTGCGCCTGGTCGGTGAACAGCGGGACCAGGCCCGCCGTGCCCTCGATCGAGTAGAGGGGGACGCTTTGCAGCGGCAGCGAGTTGTCCGTGCGGTGCATGTAGGCCGTCAGATCGGGTTCGGCGTTGAACATGTTGCCCTTGCCGGTTTCGAGCCAGTCGGGATTGACGTTCAATTCCTGAACCAATATGTTGCGGTTGCGCGCCGAAAGCCCCGCCTTGCCGGTTTCGATCATCGACAGCGCCGCTTTGCCGATTCCAAGTCGTTGTGCCAGTTGCTCTTGTGTCATGCCGAGCTGCTTGCGTATCAGTTTTACCCGTTCGTTCATCGCTTTGTTATCGGAATTATTTATATAAAATATTTGAACTTTATTGCAGAAAATTCAAATTTTGAACTTATCTTTGTTCTGCAAAGTTAAACAATTTATTTTCTTCTGCAAACTCTTTTGCGAAAAAACGATTAATTATCAATGATGTATTCGGTTTCATCGGAACTTTACCTTGAAGTGGCCGCGCGTCTTGCGGAGGCCATCGGCGGGGGAAGTTACTTTTCAGGCTCGCTCACGTTTCCTTTCGGCGATATGGAGTGCCGGCTCACGGCCTCGGTGATCGTCTACCGGCGGCGCGAGCGGCTCCCCGAGGGCGACCGGGACGCGATTGCGGACCTGGTTCCCGTCTGGTGGGAGTTTCACACCGTCGGCAGCGACGGCGAAGCGCTGAACGACTTCTCGTTTTCCGAGGTGCGCGCGCTCCTCTGACCTACCGCCGCGCTCCGGCCCTCCTTCTCCGGCACGGCGCTGCCGCCGGAGCGCACCCCAACAAAAAACCTGCCCGCCGCGGCGCCGCGCATGGGTTTTTCAAAAAATTTCAGTAAAATGCTCAAACCAACCGAACCGACCTCTGCGGAGCGCTCCTCCGCAGAGGTTTTCGTAACCGGCGGGAACGCCTCTCCGGATGCTCCCGCGTGCGATGCCGTATTTGAGGGCTTTCCGCTGTTTTCCGGCGGCTCGCCGTTTCCCGAGGGGCTGGTGCTTCCGGACGACGCGCAGACGGCCGCGCCCCCGTCCTTCGCCGATTTCGCCCTCGGGGTCTATCCCTTTCTCGAACTCGAACCCTTCCACCGGGCCTATTACCGGGTGCTGGAGGCCTTTGCCGCGGGGCGCGTCCGGCGGCTGATCGTCACCATGCCGCCCCAGCACGGCAAGAGCGTCGGGGCCACGACCCTGCTCCCGGCCTACGTGCTGGGACTCGACCCCGACTGCCGCGTGGCGATCGCCTCCTACTCGGGGACGCTGGCCTCGAAGTTCAACCGCCGCGTGCAGCGCATCCTCGAATCGCAGGAATACGCGGCCTTTTTTCCGGACACCTCCATCAAGCGGGGGGCGAAACCGCCCGGCTACATCCGCACGGCCGACGAGGTCGAGATCATCGGCCGCCGGGGCGGGCTGCTCTCCGTCGGCCGCGAAGGGTCGCTGACGGGTAACCGCGTGGACTGCTTTGTTTTGGACGATTTATATAAAGACGCGCTTGAAGCCAATTCGCCGCTCGTCCGCGCCAACTGCTGGGAGTGGTACACCTCCGTCGTGCGGACCCGCATGCACAACGCCTCGCGCGAGCTGGTGGTCTTCACCCGCTGGCACGAGGAGGACCTGATCGGCGCCCTCGCGGCCCGCGAGCCGGTCGAGGAGCTGCGCGCGTGGTCGCAGCTCGACACGCTGCCTGCCGACCGGTGGCTGCACCTCAATTTCGAGGCTCTGAAAACCGCGCCGCCCACGGAGGTTGACCCCCGCCAGCCGGGCGAGGCGTTGTGGGAGCGACAGCACGGCGCTGCGCTGCTGGAGGCCAAGCGGCGGCTGGACCCGCTGCAATTCGAGGCGATGTATCAGGGGCGCCCTTCGGCCCGCGAGGGGCTGTTGTACGGGCTGAATTTCGCCGAGTACGACTGTCTGCCACACGAGATCGTCCGCCGCGCCAACTACACCGACACCGCCGACACGGGCGACGACTACCTCTGTTCGCTCTCCTATGCGGTCGATGCCGACGGGGTGATTTACATTACCGACGCGGTCTATTCGCGCGAGCCGATGGAGGCGACCGAGCCGCTGGTGGGGGAGATGCTCGTGCGCTCGGACACGCGGCAGGCCGCCATCGAGAGCAACAACGGCGGCCGCGGTTTCGCCCGGGCCGTGCAGGCACTTGCGCCGGGCGTGCGCGTCGAGTGGTTCCACCAGAGCGGCAACAAGGAGGCGCGCATCCTCTCCAATTCGGCCACGGCGCTCCACCTCGTGCGTTTTCCCCGCGGCTGGAACCTCCGCTGGCCCGAACTCTACGCCCATCTGACGACCTACCGCCGGAAGTTTCGCGCCAACCGATGGCACGACGCGGCGGATGTCGTGACGGGCATCGTCGAGCGCGAGGCCGCCGGCCGGGGGCAGAAACGGGTCCGCGGCATCCGGTTTTTGTGAGCGGACAATGTGAAGTCTGCGTTAAATATGTTCCCGCGCGGAACCAAACGCTCCGATTTTCCGTACCTTGTACCCCGTTACGTCACTTATTCTTTTAAGTAAACAGCATGAAATCATTGAAAATCGGAAATTTATGCGCCTCCATGCCCATCGTTCAGGGCGGTATGGGCGTAGGCGTCTCCCTTGCGGGCCTGGCATCGGCCGTGGCCAATCAGGGCGGTGTCGGCGTCATCTCGTCGGCCGGTCTCGGGGCGATCTATAACAACTATTCGAAGGACTATCGCGCCGCCTCGATCTGGGGGCTGAAGGAGGAGCTTCGCAAGGCCCGCGAAGCGACGAAGGGCATCATCGGCGTCAACGTCATGGTCGCCATGTCCAACTTCGCCGACATGGTGAAGACCGCCATCGCCGAGAAGGCCGACATCATCTTCTCGGGTGCGGGGCTTCCGTTGAACCTGCCGTCGTTCCTCACGGAAGACGCCAAGACCAAACTGGCTCCGATCGTTTCGTCGGCGCGCGCCGCGAAGGTACTGTGCCAGAAATGGTTCTCGGAATATAAGTACATCCCCGACGCCATCGTGGTCGAGGGTCCCAAGGCGGGCGGCCACCTGGGTTACAAGGCCGACCAGATCGCCGACGAGCACTATTCGCTCGAAGCCATCGTTCCGCAGATCGTGGCCGAGGTCCGTGCCTTCGAGGCCGAGCACAACTGCCGCATTCCGGTGATCGCCGGCGGCGGCATCTATACGGGCGAGGACATCTACCGCATCATGGCGCTGGGCGCCGACGGCGTGCAGATGGGGACGCGCTTCGTCACCACCGACGAGTGCGACGCCGATCCGGCTTTCAAGCAGAGCTACATCGAGGCGCACGAGGAGGACATCGAGATCATCCAAAGCCCTGTCGGCATGCCGGGTCGGGCCATTCGCAACTCGTTCCTCGACCGCGTGAAGGAGGGCCTGAAGGTCCCCAAGGCGTGCCCGTTCGACTGCATCAAGACGTGCGACGTGACGCACAGCCCCTACTGCATCATGCTGGCCCTCTATAACGCTTTCAAGGGCAAGCTCCGCAACGGCTACGCCTTCTGCGGCTCGAACGCCTGGCGTGCCGAGAAGATTCAGTCGGTCCGGGAGCTGATGACATCGCTCCGCACCGAGTACGACAGCTTCGCCGCGAAATGCGAAGGCTTCTCGCTCCGGGAAAAACTCTTCGGCGCGAAGTGATCCGCCGCCTCCCAATAAAGACAAACCCCTCCCGGCCATTTGGCCGGGGGGGGTTTGTCTTTGCCGGATGTCGTGCGTCATTTCGCCGCGGCGTAGACGAGTTTGAGTTTGGCGAGCTGCGCGTTTTTCTTGTTGGTGATCTCGATGCGGTAACGCAGGTTCTCCCGGGCGTCGATCAGTGTGTAGGACCATGTGCCGTCGTCGCCGTAATCGAGCGTATACTGCGGTTCCGAATCGTCGGCGCCGAACAGGTCGAGGCTGACGTCGTTCTGCTGGCTCGTGGGCAGGTAGTGAACCTCCGAAAGAACTTTGCCGGTGATGGCCGGGAATTCGACGTATGCGCCTAATTTGCTGAAAAACAGTCCTTGGGCCGGATCCGGAATGGAGGGGCTGAACTGCTTGTTGTCGAGCCAGTAGAATTTGCCGCCCTCGTCCGGATCGACGAAAATGGCAAATGTGTAGCCGCCGATCGTGTACTCATGGCGCCCGGTCGTGAAGTTATCCGTCGAATAGGGCGGCAGCTCGGGGGTGGCGACCGAAGCTCCCAGCGTAAAATCGGCCACCAGGGTTACCTCGGACGGCAGCACCGGGGTGATTTCGTCCTGGCTGACGCTGACGGTTTTCACTCCGTCGACGTTCGTGGCCGCGATCTCGATGCTGCCCAGCTGCTTCACATAGCCGTCCCAGTTGCCCGCGGCGGCGGTTACGCGGACGGTAGCGTCACCCGTGCCCTCGGTCTTGTCGAGCGTGAAGCCTTCGCCCGAGGGGACGGCCTTCCACGCGGCGGTCGTAGTGATGGTGAAGGTTTCGGACTCCCCGGCCTCGCCGCCCAGTACGAGGTTGTCTGTGCTGACGGTCAGCGTCGCGGTGTTCTTGTCGTTGTTGTCGTTGCAGGCGGTTGGGCCGGTGACGGCGAAAACTGACAGCAGCAACCCCGAAAGGACCCGCATGAATCTGGATGTTTGCATAAATTATTTTTTTTGTGAGTGAGTAGCTTACAACTCCTCGAGCCGCGCCACGGGCGAGACGTCGAGCGACGAGAAGTCGCCCCGCAGGTAGCGGTAGTAGCCCGCCATGGCGATCATCGCCGCGTTGTCGGTCGTGAACTTGAACTCCGGAAGGAACGTTCGCCAGCCGCGCCGGCGGCCCGCTTCGGCGATGCCGTCGCGCAGGCCCGAGTTGGCCGAGACGCCGCCCGCGATGGCGATGTCGCGGATGCCCGTCTCCTTCGAGGCGCGGATGAGTTTGTCGAGCAGAATCTCGACGATGGTCCCTTGCAGCGAGGCGCAGAGGTCGGCCTTGTGCGTCTCGATGAAGTCGGGGTCTGCGGCCACGGCGTCGCGCAGCGTGTAGAGGAACGAGGTTTTCAGGCCCGAGAACGAATAGTCGTAGCCCTCGACGCGGGGATGCGCGAAGCGGAATGCCTTCGGATCGCCCTCCTTGGCCAGACGGTCGATCACCGGACCGCCCGGGTAGGGCAGCCCCATCATCTTGGCGCACTTGTCGAAGGCCTCGCCTGCGGCGTCGTCGATCGTCGTGCCGATGATCTCCATTTCGAGCGGGGAGTCCACGCGCACGATCTGCGTGTGGCCGCCGCTCACCAGAAGACACAGGAACGGAAAGTCCGGATGGGGCAGCGTGCGGTCCCGAAGGTCGATGAAGTGCGAGAGGATGTGCCCCTGAAGGTGGTTGACCTCGACCATCGGGATGTTGCGGGCGATCGAAAGCCCCTTGGTGAACGACACGCCCACGAGCAGCGATCCGACCAGCCCCGGGCCGCGCGTGAAGGCGATGGCGTCGATCCGGTCGGCGGCGACGCCCGCCTCCTTGAGCGCCGTGTCCACGACGGGGATGATGTTCTGCTGGTGGGCCCGCGAGGCCAGTTCGGGGATCACGCCGCCGTATTTGACGTGAACCGCCTGCGAGGCGATGACGTTCGACAGCAGGACGTTGTTGCGGAGCACGGCGGCAGAGGTGTCGTCACACGAGGATTCGATGCCGAGAATTGTAATATCCATCCGGAATTATAATTGTTTTTTAACTATTTTCGCTAAATTTGCAGGTTATATAGGAGTCCTGATGCGCAAAGGTATAAAAATATTGGGAAAGGTGTTCTCGGCGGCGGTTTTGTTGCTGATAATTGTTCCCGTGGCGCTCTCGCTGCTGCTCGACATTCCCGCCGTGCAGAACTACGCGGTGCACAGGGCCGCGCGCTTCGTCTCGCGCAAGCTGGAGACCACCGTGTCGATCGACCGCGTGGACATCGGCATCTTCTCGAAGGTCAGGGTCAAGGGCTTCTATGTCGAGGACTACCAGCGCGACACGCTGCTTTACGTCGGGAAGCTCGACGCCTTCATCACGAGTTTCGGCATCTTCGGCGGCGGGCTGGAGCTGAGCCGCGGCGAGATCGCCGACGCGAGGCTTTACCTGCGGCAGACGCCCGGCGGGGAGATGAACATCAAACAGATCGTCGACCGCATTTCCGACCCCGACAAACCCAAGAAGGGCAATTTCCGCCTCTCGCTGAAGAAGGCCTCGATCGAGAACATGGACCTCTGCCTCGAACGGCTCGACCATCGCGATCCGGAGCACGGCATCGACTTCTCGCACATGCACCTCTACGGCATCACGGCCCGCGTGGACGATTTCACGATCGACGGGCAGGCCATTTACACCTCCATTGCGGCCTTTTCGGCCCGCGAACGCAGCGGCTTCGTGCTGAACCACCTGGCCGGGCGGTTCTACATGACGCAGGGCTGTCTGGGCTTCGAGAACGCCTCGATCATCACGCCGCGTTCGAACGTCAACTTTCCGTTCGTCTCGCTGGCGGGCGACTCGTGGGCGCAGTACAAGGATTTCATCGGCGAGGTGCGCATCGACGCCTCGATGCGCAATACGACCGTTTCGACCGACGACATCGCCTTTTTCGCCCCGAAGCTGCGCGACTGGCATGTGGATTTCACCGACGTAAACGTCGAGGTCGCCGGCGTGGTGTCCGATTTCACGGGCCGGATCAGGAGCATGCAGATCGGCGAGGGGACGACGCTCGTGGCCGACGCCTCGGTGAAGGGGCTTCCCGACATCCGGAAGACCCGTTTCGACCTGTCGGTTCCCCGCCTGCGCTCCACGGCCCGGGCCGTGGACGAGCTGGCCCTCGGCATCGCGGGCCGCAAACTCTCGGACAAGCTGGTCGGCGTGCTGGGCAATTCCGGGCAGATCGACCTCAATGCCCGTTTCCGGGGACTGCTCTCGTCGTTCGACATGCAGCTGGGCGCCGCGACGGGCGTGGGCAACGTCTCCTGCAACCTGAAAATGGCCCTGGTCAAAGGGGGGTTGAGCAGCGTGCGGGGCGATGTCGAGACGCGCAACCTGCGTCTGGGCGAGCTGCTCGACCGCCGCGATCTGCTGGGCAACGCCACCCTCACGGCCTATGTCGACGGCGTGATCGGCAGGGGCGTGGCCGACGCCAACGTCGTGGGCAACGTCACGCAGCTGGGATTCAACGGCTATGTCTACGACTCGCTGCGGCTCGACGGCCGCCTGCGCAACCGCGAGTTCGACGGACGCATCACGGCCCGCGATCCCAACCTCGACTTCGACTTCTTCGGCACGGTCGACCTGAACGACTCCGTGCCGCGCTACGACTTCACGATGGACCTGCGGCACGCCGATCTGGCCCGGCTGCACGTCAACCGCCGCGACTCGGTGTCGCAGCTCTCGGGCCGCATCGTCGCTGCCGCCGGAGGGCGTTCGCTCGACGATCTGAACGGCCGCATTCAGGTGACCGACGCCCGCTACCGCTACAACGACAAGGAGATCGCGGCCGCCAGCATGACCGTCACGGGCGAGAACTCCGAGCGGAGCAAGTTCGTGGAACTGCGCTCGGACTTCGCCGACGTCACGTTCCGGTCGAAAACCAGCTACCGCACCGTCTTCGAATACCTGCGCCGGAGCGCGTGGAAATACCTGCCGATGCTGGGCGGCGAAAAGTGGGAGGAGACGCCTTCGGAACGCAAGGCCGCCGTGGCCAACGACTTCTCGCTGCTGTCGGTCAACATCCGCAATTTCAACCCCGTGGCCGACGCCGTGTCGACGGGACTTCAGATCGCCGACGGCTCGTCGCTGCAACTGTTGTTCAATCCGGCCAGCGACCAGTTGTCGCTCAAGGCAGCGTCGGAATACATCGAGCGCCGGCGCATGCTTGCCACGCGCCTTTCGGTCAACGCCTCGAACCGCGGCGACTCGCTGGCGGTCTACGCCTCGGCCGAGG
>ERZ857882.774-NODE-774-length-39864-cov-5.619985_pt1 | contig 39864 bp, 36 predicted proteins | sample MGYA00519697_ERZ857882 | MGnify/ENA primary metagenome ERZ857882 (study PRJEB31778, sample SAMEA3449373) | human gut metagenome | biome: human gut; feature: human-associated habitat; material: faeces | place: United Kingdom | collected 2010/2012 ...
ACTGCTCATCCAGCATACCATGGACGATCTGATGCGCGGCCGCACGAGCTTTGTCATCGCGCACCGGCTTTCGACGATCGTGGACGCGGATGTGATCCTCGTGGTCGATAACGGCAGGATCGTCGAGCAGGGCACACACGCGCAGCTGCTCGCAAAAAACGGCTTCTATGCCGAGATCTACAACAGCCAGTATGCGCTGCTGCGCTGAACGAACAGGGGAAGCGGCACAAGCGTGTACGCAAGCCCATCCACAATTTCATAGAATTCGTTTCTTCCCTGTCCGGGGTAAGATGGATGGGAGCGCCGCTGCACAGCGCCGCAGCGGCTGCACAGCGGGGCGTCCGGTCACCGGGCGTCCCGCCTTCTGTAAGGACGGCTATGGATGCTGTTGCGGCACCGCACGAAGGGCTGCCCGGGCCGGCCTCCATCAACGCCTTATTGTCCGCACAAAGTTGCGGCGCCGCACAGCGTGTGGCATCCGGCCGTGGCCGAGGAAGAACTGCACGCGCAGAACCAATGCCCGGGCCGCCCTGCCTCCGCGATAAAATGAAAACACTTAAGTCTTTCTTGATATGTTTTTGCAACAATTCAATGTAGTTCTGCCGGTTTCTGCTCACCTTTGCCGGCAGCAAATGCAGAGAGACGCTCATCGGCGGCGGGGTGAAATATGAGGGCTTTATGCACACGCATCCGGAAGCGGGCAGCAACGAGTTTTCCGGCTTAAAAACGGTCGGGTTGCTTGGATAGGGCGGTGATCAGACCGCGCTTTCAACGCGAGCGTTGCTGCGGGCATGTCCAACAGCACTTGCTGCAGACGGCCGGCGGGCATATGCGCGATCATTGCAAGACCGCCGATGTTTCCGGGAAAAGCGGGAAGGAACCGCAGACCTGCAACGAAAGACGGAAAAATTTTCCGGAAACGGTTGCCAATGTACAAAAACATGGTATACTGTAGTTGAACCCAATCGTAACAATTAGTACTTCGTTGGCACCCATTGCAGAGAAACGCTGCATGGGGTGTTCCTTTTCTCTTTCAGTGCATGCGACGCTGACAAACGAACATCTTCAACGGGAATCGATCACGAATTATTACCGTTTCACAGGCACGGAACCGCAGAACGGAGCGGCTCCGATGGATGGTTTTCTCATGGACAGGACGCAGCCGATCAGGCGGAAGGGAGAAAACGATGAAGCGAATGGTGAAGTGGATGGGCGTCATGGGAGGCACGCTTGTGCCGCTGATGACAGCGGGAACGGCTCATGCCGAGACGATGATCGACAAGACGACCCTTGGCATGGCGCTTCCGGGAGGCGCGTGGGTTGGCGTTGCTGAGATCAGCGAGAACCATATGCTGGGCGTGCTGCTGTTCTTTGGGGCGGCGCTGGCTGCGTCGACCATCGTACTGCGGCGTAAAAATCGAATCATCGATTGATGGTCAAGGCGCGCTGGCTTTGCACCGTGATCCGGTGATCCGTCCGGCCTATATCACGAAGCAAAGCATCGCCCCGCAACCATACGGAAGGGACGCTTGGAAACGCCAAACCGTCTCCGCGCAACCGGTATGTCCGGTATGCGGGAGACGGTTTTTTGATCGCGGTATCAACGCATCGCGTTACTCCGCCGGGGAGAACTGATCCTTGCCTACGCCGCAGAGCGGGCATTCGTAGTCGTCCGGCAGGTCTTCAAAGCGCGTGCCGGGCGCGATGCCATTGTCGGGATCGCCCAGCGTTTCATCGTATACGTAGCCGCAGACGTCACAAACGTATTTCATCGTGGAAAACTCCTTTCTTTGCAGTTTTTCAGGAAAGCGGCTCGAAATCCTCTGCGCCGTGCTTGCATAGCGGGCAGATGAAGTCGGGAGGAAGCGTATCCCCCTCGTAGATATAGCCGCATATCTTGCAGACAAAGCCCTTTTTCTTTTCCGGCGCCGGCTTGCGCTTGGGCTTGATATTCGCGTGATAATCGTTGTAGGTGACCGGCTCCGCATCGGATAGCACCGTGGCTTCGGTCAGCTCTGCGGTGAACACCGTGTGCGTTTCAAATTCCTGTTCGGCGATCACACGCGCCGAGAGGAACGCACAGGCGTACTTATTGAGCCGGAGCAGGCCGTTTTCACTGCGCTCGGCATGGCCGAACTCCGCAAACTTGTTGACATCCCGGCCGCTTTGGAACCCGAAATGCTGGAAGAGCCTGAACGGTGCATCGACCGACAGGATGGACACGTTGAACACGCCCGTTTTGCGAATGAGGTCATGCGTATAGTTTGCACGGTTCACCGCGACGGCAATCCGCTGCGGCGCGCTCGTGACCTGCATGACGGTATTGACGATGCAGCCGTTATCCCTGTCGCCATCGCGCGCGGTCAGTACGAACAGGCCGTACTGGAGCTTGAACATCGCCGCGGAATCGATTTTTTGCAGCGCCGTCGAGGCGGTATGTGGCATGGAGGATGCAATGGCGTCCGCCAGCGCGTCGAGCGCGCCGTCCTGCTCCGGCTTGAGCCGCGAACGGAGCGTAAGCGGGTCGGAGAGGAACGTGATGTTGCGCATGCCCTCCAGGATCTCCCGCATCTGCTTTGCCGCGGTGGGCGCCCACGAGCCGTTCTCGATCAGCGCCACCTGACGGTTTTGGAGGTTGTGCGCGCGAAGGTCGTGCAGCAGCGTTTCCATGGTTACAAAGATTCCCGCGTTGTAGGTGGTGGAGGCAAATACCAGGTGGCTGCAGCGGAACGCCTCGGCAACGATGACCGATGGATGCGTGACGGATACATCGTACAGGGCGATGTTCGTCACACCGCGATCGGCCAGCCGGCAGGCCAGTGCGTTGGCCGCCGCTTCCGTGCCGCCGTAAACGGAGGCATAGGCGATCAGCACGGCGTTTTCCTCCGGCGTGTAGGTGCTCCAGCGGGCATATTTTTCCACAAACCGGTCGATGCGGGAGCGCCAGACGGGGCCGTGCAGCGGGCACACCATCTCGATATCCAGCGATGCGGCCTTCTTGAGCAGGGCCTGCACCTGCGCACCGTATTTTCCTACGATATTGGCATAGTAGCGCCGGGCCTCGGCCATCCAGCTGCAATCAAAGTTTACCTCATCCGCGAAGATGCTGCCGCTGAGCGCGCCGAACGTGCCGAAGGCATCGGCGGAGAACAGGGCTTTGGCGGTACTGTCGTACGTTACCATGGCCTCGGGCCAGTGTACCATGGGCGCCATGACGAAGTGGAGCGTATGGCTGCCGGTTAACAGCGCGTCGCCCTCCTTGACGAGCAGCGCGCGCTCGGTGAGCGAGGGCGCGAAGAACTGGCCGATCATGGCGGCCGCCTTGGCGTTGCAGACGAGCTGCGCGTCCGGATAACGCCGCAATGTTTCCGCGAGCGTTGCGCAATGATCCGGCTCCACATGATTGACGATGAGGTAGTCGAGGCTGCGGCCGCCGAGCGCATATGCGAGGTTTTCGAAGAACTGGTCGCCGACGGCGGCGTCCACGGTGTCGAGCAGGACGGTTTTTTCGTCGAGCAGCACATAGGCGTTGTAGGAAACGCCGTGCGGAATCGGGTAGACGTTTTCAAACAGGGCGAGACGCCGGTCGTTTGCGCCGACCCAGTAGAGATTCTCCTGTAGCTTGCGGGTGCATTGCATGGTGCGATGAGCCTCCTTCTAAAAGATGATCATTCGTTTGGAAAGCGGGGCGCGGGCTGCGCCTTGGCCTGCTGCATGGGCCGCCGGTCATCCCAGAAAACCGGCCTGCCCGAAGCGAGCGTTGCCGGCAGATCCAGCAGCCGCTGGTTTTCACTGCCGCGAAAGCGCAGCGAAAGGTTGCGCTGTGCCTCGATGAACGGCCCGTCCACGAGCACGTCGATCCGGGAGAGCAGGCGGTCGGTCGCGTCGGTGCGGTAGGGACTGCCGCGCCGCAGCAGCTCGGTCTCGAGCGTGCAGCCGGTGAACGCCCAGATGGTTTTTCCCGGCAGCTCGGCGCGCACGCGCTCCACGAGCCGGAGAAGCGGCGGCTGGTTTTCCGGCTCGAACGGCTCGCCGCCGAGCAGCGTCAGGCCGTTGATATAGCCGGGCCGGAGCGACTCGACGAGCGCGGCCTCCGTCTCATCCGAGAAGGGCGCGCCGGCCGTGAAGCTCCATGTTTCGGGATTGAAGCAGCCTTTGCAATGGCGGCGGCAGCCGGAAACGAACAGCGATACGCGCACGCCCTCGCCGTTGGCGACGTCCGTTTTTTTGATTGCGCTGTAGCGCATCATCCGTCCCTCCTTCATTCGACACAACGCGCCGGTTTCCTGTTTTTGACAGCCGTACTCACAGGTGGAGCACCCGCTCGCGGATCTCCTGCGTGCGGCCCTGGTTCCAGAATTGCGTGCCGATATAGCCGCAGGTGCGGCGGGCGACGTTCATGCGGCTCTGATCGCGGTTGCCGCAGTTCGGGCATTCCCACACGAGCTTGCCGTCGTCCTCGACGATGCGGATTTCGCCGTCAAAGCCGCAGTCCTGGCAGTAATCGCTCTTGGTGTTGAGCTCTGCATACATGATATTGTCGTAGATAAAGCGCATTACCTGCAGCACCGCCTCGGGATTGCCCTGGAGGTTCGGCACCTCGACATAGCTGATCGCGCCGCCGGTAGAGAGCGCCTGAAACTTGGATTCAAACGCGAGCTTCGAAAACGCGTCGATCTCCTCGGTCACATGCACATGATAGCTGTTGGTGATATAGCTCTTGTCCGTGACGCCGGGTACGACGCCGAAGCGCTTTTGCAGGCACTTGGCAAACCGGTAGGTCGTGCTCTCGAGCGGCGTGCCGTAGATGCCGAAGCCAATCGTCGTTTCCGCCTTCCAGCGGTTGCAGGCCTCGTTCATATGCTCCATGATCTCGAGCGCGAACGGCGTAGCGGCCGGATCGGTATGCGATTTCCCGGTCATGCAGCGCACGCACTCGCACAGGCCGGCATAGCCGAGCGAGATGGTCGAATAGCCGCCGTAGAGCAGCGGATCGATCGGCGCGCCCTTGGGCAGCCGCGCGATGGCGCCGTACTGCCAGAGGATCGGCGCGGCGTCGGACAGGGTGCCCTTGAGCCGGTTGTGACGGCACATCAGCGCGCGGTAGCACAGCTCGAGCCGTTCGTCCATGATGCGCCAGAACGCCTCCCGGTCGCCGCCGGAGGAGAGCGCCACATCGACGAGATTCAGCGTAACCACGCCCTGATTGAAGCGGCCGTAAAACTTGTAATTGCCGTTCTCGTCCTTCCAGGGGGAGAGCGCGCTGCGGCAGCCCATGACCGGGAAGCAGTTGCCCTCCTTGAGCTCCTTCATCTTCTTTTCGGAGATGTAGTCCGGCACGAGCCGCCGCGCCGTGCAGGCTGCGGCGAGCTCGGTGAGATAGTAGTACGGGGCGCCCGGCGTGATGTTGTCCTCCTCGAGCACATAGATCAGCTTGGGAAATGCCGGCGTAATCCACACGCCCGCCTCGTTTTTGACGCCCTCATAGCGCTGCTTGAGCGTCTCCTCGATGATGAGCGAAAGATCCTGCTTTTCCCGCTCGTTTTTCGCCTCGTTCAGGTACATGAACACCGTGACAAACGGCGCCTGTCCGTTGGTCGTCATGAGCGTAACGACCTGATACTGGATCGTCTGCACGCCGCGCTTGATCTCGTCGCGCAGCCGTGCCTCCACGATTTTTGACAGCGCTTCCGGCTCGGGCACCACGCCGAGCAGCCGCGCCTCCTCGATCACGTCGCGCGTGATCTTCTCGCGCGAAACCTGAACAAACGGGGCAAGGTGGGTGAGGCTGATGCTCTGGCCGCCGTACTGGTTGCTGGCAACCTGCGCAATGATCTGCGTGGCGATGTTGCAGGCGGTGGAAAAGCTGTGCGGCTTTTCGATCAGCGTGCCGGAGATGACCGTGCCGTTTTGCAGCATGTCGTCCAGATTGACCAGATCGCAGTTGTGCATATGCTGGGCATAGTAATCCGTGTCGTGGAAATGGATGATGCCCTGCTCGTGCGCCTCGACGATCTCGCGCGGCAGCAGCAGGCGGCGCGTGATATCCCGGCTGACCTCGCCGGCCATATAATCGCGCTGCACGCTGTTGACCGTGGGGTTCTTGTTGGAGTTTTCCTGCTTGGCCTCCTCGTTGTTGCATTCGATCAGGCTGAGGATCTGGTTGTCGGTGGTGTTGGCGCGGCGGACGAGCGTGCGCTCATAGCGGTAGCGGATATAGCGCTTGGCAACCTCAAACGCGCCGTGCCGCATGATTTCGCTTTCCACGAGCTCCTGAATCTCCTCGACGCTGGCCGCGCGGTTCATTTGCAGACAGACGCTCTCCACCGTGCTCGCAATATCCTGAATCTGCGCGTCCGTCAGCTCCGGCGCGCTGCCTTCGGCCCGGTTGGCCTTCTGCACGGCGTCAAAGATCTTTGCACTGTCGAACACGGCCTCCGCGCCGTTGCGTTTGATGAGCTTCATATCGATAATACCTTTCCAAGTGAAATTATTCAGCATGCATCAGTATAACAGCTTCCAATGGAAAAAGCTGTTGCATATGCAACAAAAATAAGATATAATATGGAAGAATACCAACGGGGGGACACAACATGTTGTGTGCGATACGGGCTTTCAGCAACATTTCGGAGGAGGAGCAGGAGCGCATGCGCGTCTGCTTCAACGCACAGAGAGAAGCGTTTCCGGCGGGGGCGTGCATGATGGCGCTGTCGCGCGCATCCGGCCGTACCGGCATTTTGATGCGGGGCCGCGCCGACCTGACGTGCATGGATGCGGAGGGCCACAACAGCATACTCGAATATCTGGAGGAGGGCGATATTTTCGGGGCGGTATTCACGCCCTGCGCGCCGGGGCTGGCGTACAGCGTGATGGCGGTGACGGCGTGCGAAGTGATGCTGATCGACTACGAGCATCTCATCAAGCGCTGCCCGAACGCCTGCCGACACCACAGCCAGCTCGTCAGCAACGTGCTGCAGCTCACGGCGCGCAAAGCGCAGTCGCTTGCGGAGCATGTGAATGTTCTCAGCCAGCGCACGATCCGGCAAAAGCTGCTCGCGTATTTCGGCATTCGCCGCGTCCATGCCGGCAGCGGGGCGTTCGTCCTGCCGATGACGCTCACCGCGCTTGCGGACTATCTGTCGGTCGATCGCAGCGCGATGATGCGGGAGATGAAGCGCATGAAGGATGAGGGCATCCTCACGTTCCGCGGCCGCGATGTACGGCTGCTCACGGGCGCACAATAGGCCGTGCGCCCCGCGCGGATCAAATGCAGCGCCCGCCGTCGCAGCAGAGCACCTGTCCGGTCACGAACCGGCTCTCGCCGAGCGCGAGAAAGCACACCGCGCCGGCAATATCCTCGGCCGTGCCGAGCGTCAGCAGCGGCGTATCCTGCCGGATGGCCTCCACCGCATCGGCATCGAGATGCGCGTTCATCTCGGTCGCGACGAAGCCGGGCGCGACGCAGTTGACGCGGATGCCGGAGGGCGCGGTCTCCTTGGCCAGCGCTTTGGTCAGGCCGATCAGCGCCGCTTTGGACGCCGAGTAGGCGACCTCGCACGAGCCGCCCGTAACGCCCCACATCGAGGAGATGTTCACGATGCTGCCGCGCTGCTTTTTGACCATGCCGGGGAGCACGGCCCGGCTGCACAAAAATGCGCCGCGCACGTTGATTGCAAACAGCCGGTCCCAGTCGTCCGCCGTACAGTCGGTGATGAGCTGCTGCGGCAGCGCCACGCCCGCATTGTTGACCAGAATATCCACCGGTCCATAGTAATTCCGGATTTCATCGTTCATCCGTTTTACGTCCGTCTCGGCGGATACGTCGCCCTCAACGACCATGGCGGAGAGATGCCCGTCCCGCAGCGCGGCGCACAGCCCGTCCGCTTCGGCGCGGTGCGCATGGCAGTGGATGACCACGCGGTGGCCCTCTCTGGCAAAGCGCTCTGCGATGGCGCGGCCAATGCCGCGGGAGGAACCGGTGACCCAGACCGTATATTTCATGCAACCATCCTCGTAAAGCTCGTTTCTATTCAGTATACCACGCCCGATGGGGCGGAGGAAAGGAGAACCTTCTATGCTGCACATCGGCTGTCATCTGTCGCCCTCCGGCGGGCTTGCCAAAATGGGGCGGGACGCGCTGCGCATCGGCGCGGACACCTTTCAGTTTTTTACGCGCAATCCGCGCGGCAGCCGGGCAAAGGCGATCGATGAAGCGGACGCGGCTGCGCTCGCGGCGCTGCAAACGGAGCATGGTTTTTGGCCGACCGTTGCGCACGCGCCGTACACGCTCAACCCCTGCTCGTCGGATGCGCGCGTCCGGGAGTTTGCGGCGATGACCATGGAGGACGATCTCAAACGGTTGAACCTGCTGCCGTGCGGCCTGTACAATTTCCATCCCGGCAGCCATACCGGGCAGGGGGTGGAGACCGGCGTGCGCCTCACGGCCAAGCTGCTGGAAGAGATGCTTGCCGGCGTGCGGTCGGACGCGGTGCTGCTGATCGAAACCATGTCCGGCCAGGGCAGCGAGATCGGCGGTACGTTTGAGCAGGTTGCGGAATTGATCGACCGGGCCGGCGGCTCCGATCGGCTCGGCGTGTGTCTCGATACCTGCCATGTGTTTGCCGCAGGGTATGACGTCAGGAACGATCTGGACGGCGTGCTCGAGCGGTTTGACCGGACGATCGGGCTGAACCGCCTCCGCGCGGTGCATCTCAACGACAGCATGCAGCCGTGCGGCAGCCACCGCGACCGCCACGCGCCGGCCGGCCGGGGCGAGATCGGATTGGATGCGCTCCTTGCCGTGACGCGGCATGCAGCGCTCTGTGAACTGCCCTTCGTGCTCGAGACGCCGCAGCCGGATCTGGACGGCTATGCTGCGGAGATCGCGATGCTGAGAGGCGCCTGAAGCAGCGGTTGCGACCGGTCATGGGCGCGCCGGCTGCCGCGCCGGGGTGTATGCCCGCGTGATGGAAGAAAGGCGGGCGGGGGACGACGGGCGGCGTTGGACGCGCTTGGTTCCTGCGGCCGGGGATGCTATACTCGAGCAAACGAAGCGGGCCGCAGAACGGCGGCATTGTGGCCGCGCGCTGTACCGGCCGGATATCGGGCCGGATCATCTGCCAACCTAATGGTATATGTACGGCCGCCGCACGGCGCCGCTCGCTTTCGGGTGCGAAAATGCAACGGTGTTAGCGGGATTGCGACGGCGCGGGCAAGCGGCCGGGCAATGGGCGCCGCAGGGACGCACCCGGCGGTGCGGAGCGTTGAGAGGAGGACATAACGATGGATCGACTGTATTTCGGCGGGCCGATTGTGACACTGGAGCCGGAGGGGCGGGCGGAGGCGCTGCTGGTGCGGGGGGATCGCATTGCGGCGGTCGGTAAACTGGACGCGCTGCGGGCGCTTGCGCCGCATGCCGAGCCAATCGATTTGGATGGGCGCGCGCTGCTGCCGGCGTTCATCGATGCGCACAGCCATCTGAGCGGTACGGCCAACGCGTTTTTGCAGGCCCCGCTGGACGAGGAAACCACGTTTGAAGGAGTAAAGAATCGCATCGAACGGTTCATCCGGGACAATGCGGTGCCGCCGGGGAAATGGGTTGTCGGCAAGGGCTATGACCACAACGCGCTGGCAGAAAAGGCCCACCCGACGCTCGCGCTGCTCGACGCCGCCGCGCCGGACAACCCGCTCGTGGTGCAGCATCAATCCGGCCACATGGGCGTGTTCAACAGCCGCGCGCTGGCATTGCTCGGCGTTGCGCCCGATACGCCGGCACCGGACGGCGGCCGGATCGGCGTGGAGGACGGCCGCCTGACCGGGTACATGGAGGAGGCTGCGTTCGTACAGTATCAGAAGCGCCTTCCGATGCCGGATCTCGATGCGCTGCTCGATGCATACGGCCTTGCGCAGAAGCAGTATGCCGCACACGGCATTGTGACCGTGCAGGAGGGCATGCTGCCCGGGCAACTGCTGCCGATCTATCAGCGCCTGCTGGAGCGCAATCTGCTGACACTGGATGTGATCGGCTATCCCGACCCGGCGTCGTTTGACGAGGCGGCCGCCCTGTTCCCGGCAGACGGTGCATATGACCGGAATTTCCGCATCGGCGGCATGAAAATTTTTCTCGACGGCTCTCCGCAGGGGCGCACCGCGTGGATGCGCGCGCCGTATGCGGACGATCCTGCCTATTGCGGCTACGGAACCATGACGGATGCTGCGGTGCGGCAGGCGCTCCTGCTTGCGGCGCGGCGCGGCGTACAGCTGCTCGCCCACTGCAATGGCGACGCCGCAGCGGAACAGTTCCTTTCGTCTGTGCGGGAGACGGCGAAGACGGAGCCCAGCCTCACGTCGCTTCGGCTGGTGCTGATCCATGCCCAGCTTTTGGGGGCGGATCAGCTCGATGCGGTGCGCGCGCTCGGCGTGATTCCCTCGTTTTTTGTCGCGCACGTCTATCATTGGGGAGACGTGCATCTCAAAAACTTCGGCCCCGCGCGGGCCGCGGCCATCAGCCCGGCAGAGAGCGCGCTGCGGGCGGGCATTCGGTTCACATTCCATCAGGATACGCCGGTCATCGAGCCGGATATGCTGGAGACGATCTGGTGCGCATGCTGCCGCCGCACGCGGACGGGCAAGACGCTTGGCCCGGAGCAGGCGGTCGATCCGCTCACTGCGCTCAGCGCCGTCACGATCAACGCGGCGTATCAGTATGGGGAGGAATCGCATCGCGGTTCTCTAAGCGCTGGCAAGCGCGCAGACCTCGTTCTGCTCTCGGACAATCCGCTTGCAGCGCCGCCGGAACAGATCCGGCGCATCCGCGTGGAGGAAACCATTCGCGCGGGAAAGACCGTCTTTCGGCGCTAACGGCATGATCGCCCCGACATCCGTTCGATGTCGGGGCGATCTCGATCTGTCAAAAAGGAAGCAGGCGAACCGCTCTGTCCGTTCGCACACGGGAATCACGCAGGAAGAACCATAGAGGGCTATTCGTTTTCGTCAGAATATCCCGATGCTTTTGAGCGCTACGATGATGAGGAACAGCGAAACGGCGGAGAACACCGTCGTCCAAACCACGAGCTGGCCGGCCAGCTCCTTGTCGCTGCCCATCTCCGCAGCCATGACGACGCTGCTCACCGCAACCGGCGTGCCGAACAGCGCGAGATACGCGGCATATTCCGCACCGGTAAAGTCGGGAAACAGCAGATGCGAGAGCAGCAGGGCCGAAATGGGCACGACCAGCAGGCGCATGCCGGTGCCGACGAGCAGCGGCTTGACGAGATGGCGCGTGGCCGACAGTTCAAAGTCGCCTCCGAGCACGAGCAGCGCCAGCGGCGTTGCTGCGGTGGCCACGGTGTCGATCGCATCGTACAGACCGGGAATGTCCGTCAGGCGGAACGACAGGCCGAGCCTGACGAACACCGCGCGCAGCAGGACGACCAGAATGCCCGTGCAAACGCCGAGGATCAGCGGATTGGTTGCGATGGAGCGAAGAACATGCCGAACGGTCGGGCGATGCGCGTCGTCGCTGCCGAACACGGTGAGCGCAATGACAGCCAGCGCATTGAACACCGGAATGGTGACGATGGACAGCAGCGCCGCCATGCGCGCGCCCGCGTCTCCGAACAGCGAGGTGGCCAGCGGCAGGCCGATCACCGCAAAATTGGAGCGAAACAGCGCCTGAAGCAGCGCGCCCCGCTGCGCGGGGAGGGGGGTGACGCGGCGCACAATGCCGATGCCGAGCCCAAAGACAGCCAACACAAAGGCGATTGCAAAGCCGACCGCCCGGAGATCCTGTGTCGAGATGCCGTTGCCGTCGTAGATGTTTCGAAACAACAGCACCGGAATCAGCACGCGAAAGCAGATGCGGTTGAGGCTTACGCGCACAGTCTCCGGGAACAGCCCGACTCGCTTGAGCAGATAGCCCAGCGCGATCATCAGGATGATGGGTAAAATGGCGTTCAACGCAAAGAAAAGGGTTTCGATCATAGGGACTCCTTTGTGGGAATGTGCCGACCGGTCAATGCCGAAGCAATGCGCGCCGCTGCCGGTAGTCCGGCAGAACGGCTGCAATGACGGCATAGAACGCGGCGCTGTGATTCATGTATCGGAGGTGGGCAAGCTCATGCACCACCACATAGTCGATCGCCTCCGCCGGATACCGCATCAGCCGCCACGAAAAGCAGACGCCGCCCTTGCTGTTGCAGCTTCCGAACCGGGTCTTTGCCGATGTGATATGCACATAGGCGGGCTCAACGCCCATCCGCCCCGCAAAGAAGCGCACGCGCTCCGGCAGAATACGGCTGGCGCGTTCCGCGAGTTCGGCCCGTTCTTCAGCGGATGGTTCCGGAAAGGCTTCTCGGTGCAGGCGCTGCCGTTCAAGCGCGGCGGCAATCCAGTCCGCGCGCGCTTCGACGAAGCGATGGATGGACTCGTCCTGTATGGCCATCGGCGCGCGCACAAGCACGCGTCCTTCCCGCGAAACCTCTATTGCGAGGCTCTTTCGCCGCGAGCGGCGGATGGTATAGTCGCTTTGCAGCACGGCATCCTCCCCGGGCCCGATCGGCCCCTCTTATTCTACATCAAATTCGGAATAACGCAAGCGGAGGAGGACGCTTTTCGCGTGGGGGAGCGCCGGATGCGGATGGCGGATCGCAGATCTCGCCGCATTCGATGCGCATACGATGAACAAAGGCCGTCCGGGTACTGCCCGGACGGCCCAGTCTGTTAAAAAAGTAACGATGCGAACCGCCCCGTCGGTTCGCGCACGAGCATTGCACAGGAAGAACCATAGGATCTGTCAAAAACGGCGGCATGTACGCCGTTTTTGACACCTTGCTTGCAGGTTTGCAGCGTCAAACCTGCAAGTATATCCCTGCCGCAGCAGATATTCCGTCAAAAAACAGAGTTTTTTGACGGTCTGGGCCGTCCGGATACTGCCCGGACGGCCTTTTGACGCGTGATGTCAATCGTCATCGTGCTCACTCTCGCGGCTGTGACCGAGGATTTGGCCGGTTGCCGCGTCGATTTCATATTCATATTCCACGCCGTCCTTCACAAATTCCACCTCGTAGACGGAAACACCGTCGTCGCAATCCCGCTTCGCGCGCATGTTATCCCCGCTGGACAGGCCGGCGTGTTCGAGCGCGATGCGCTGCGCCCGGTCCCGCCCGATATCGTGCGCGTCCGCACTGCCGGACTGATTTTCCAGGCCATCGCCCGGATGATCCTGACGGTCGGCGTCCTGCTCAAGAATGTCGCCGGTTGCCGCGTCGATCTCGTACTCGTATTTGTATTCGCCGGCACGAAACGCGATCTCATACACCCGCCGTCCGTCGTCGGTATCGGCATGGACGGATACGGCCTTTGCCTGCTGTGCGGCGATGCCGGCATGGGCGAGCGCCGCGCTGAGCGCCTGCTCTTCACCGATATCCCTGTCGGAGGCGCTGGGAACCGTGCCGCCCGCGGCGGCATGGCCGTCGTCCCGTTCGCGATCTGATTTCACAACATCGCCGGTCACAGCGTCGATGTCGTACTCGTATTCCCAGCCGTCTGCGGTGAAATCGACCTCGTAGACCATGCGCCCGCGCTCCACGTCCATTTCCACCGACCAGGCCGCGGCCTTTTCCATGGCAATGCCGGCATGGGCGAGCGCCGCCGCCTTGGCCGCATCCGCGCCGATGTAGCCGCCGTCGCTGGCTGCGCCGGTGCGGGCGATCACCTGCGGCGATTCGTTGCCGTCGAGCAGCAGGTTCAGCGCGTGGATGGTCAGTCCGGCGAGGTCCTCTGCACGCAGCGCGGCGTTTTTATGGAGCAGTTCACAGATCAGCGCCGCTTTTCCACGCGAAATATCGTGCGCGGCGGCCAGCGCCGCAATCTCCTCATCCATGGACAGCGTTTGCGACAGAACGGAGCCCTCCACCCCGAAGCCGGCCAGCAGCGCATCGATCTCGCTGGAGAGCCGCTGTTGGAGCGCCGCCGCGCTTTCGCCGCCCTCGACCGAGATCAGGATGGAATTGGCGAGCTCGCTGATATATCCGCAGCGCAGCAGCGAACCGATCAGCGCATTCACCGCTACGTCAAGCTGTACGCCGGTCAAATCCATGCCGCTGAGAACGCGCAGCGCATCCTCATTTCTTGCGTCCACGCTGAGCACGCGTTCCTCATGGTTGATCGAAAGCTGGATGCTGGGGTTCACGTCCAGTTCCACCACCGCCGTTACCCGGTTCGCCCGATTGTGCGACAGGATACCCATACATCCGAGCAGCAGTACCGCGCAGGCGGCCACAGCGGCGATGCTGCGCACGAGCGTGCGGCTTTGCCGCGGCCGCGCGGGAGAGGGAGCGGCGTGCAGGCGGCCGGCAGCTTCGCCGAGCCGGTCGGAATATTCCGGCGCGGCATGTTCCGCGGCGCGCCGCAGCGATTGTTCAAGCTGTTTCTGTTTCATACTGCGATTCCTCCAGTGCATGCTGTAGTTTTTGAATGGCCCGGTTGTAGCGCGACAACACGGTGGAGAGCGGCACATGCAGCATTTCGGCGCACTCCCGATGCAGGAACCCGCCAACGGCATGCAGGGCGACCAGCTGCCGCTCCGATTCGGTGAGCCGGGACAAAGCCGCATACAGCACAAGGCGATCCTCGGTTGTGACCCGCGGCAGATGCGCGGTGAGCTGCGCCCAGTCCTCATAGGGCAGGATATCGGCGCGCCGGTGTTCGCGCAGCTTCATCAGCGACAGATTCTTGGCAATGGTCAAAACCCATGGCATGGGCCGCCCGTTCGGCCGATAGCGGGGGGCCGCGTCGCAGATGCGCAGATAGGTGTCCTGTACCACATCCTCGGCGTCCTGCACGCTGCGCGTGATGGAAAGCGCAAACGCATAGACGCCGACGTGTGTCTGTGCATAGAGCGCTTCGAGCGCGCTGCCATCGCCCGCCGCAAGGCGGAGCAGCAGCACCTCAACTGCGGCATATTGTGCGGTTCTTTCTGGGGTGCATTCCGGCATGGTCGCGCTCCTTTCACTCCATACATGCACGAAGCGGTCGATTTATCGCAGCGGTATGAAAAAATTATTTTCATTTTATCAATTTGCCGGCGGGGTGTAAAGCGGCGAAGCGCAGATGGTTTCCAGCCGCAGTATCGTGTGCTATAATAACAAAAGACTGTCGAAACGGGATGGAGAACCATGAGCAAAGTGATCTTGTATGCCTCGGCGTCCGCTCTGCTGTGCGGGCTTCTGCCGAGTTTTATGAAAACGGGCGTGCGGCGCGCGGCGCCCTCGGTCGCTGCGGCGCTGTTTGCCACGGTGACGTTTTTGTTCGCGCTTGGCGCTGCGGCCATCTCCGGAACGCTTGGGTCGCTGCAGCGCATCGATAATGCAGGGCTGCTCAACCTTGCGCTCGACGGCCTGCTCGATGCGCTCGTTTGGCTTTGCCTGTTCACGGCGCTCTCCACCGGCGGCGTGAACCGCGTCATGCCGGTCTACAATCTTGCCGCTGCCGGCGCCATCGGCCTGACCGCGCTTCTCTTTCAGGGCAGAGTCGGCGTTTGGCGCCTTTGCTGCATCGTGCTGCTGCTGCTCGGCACGGTGCTGATGGAAAGCCGCCAGCAAAAGGGGCGCGGCTGCCAATGGCTGCTGTTCTCCTTCTTGGCGCTCACCGCCGCGGCGGCGCAGCTCGTGTATGAGGCACGCTGCCTGCCCGCCCTGCCCGGCAGTCTGCAGCGGCTTATGGCCGCGCTGGTGGCCATGGTATTGCTGTGGTGTTTGTCCGCAGCGGGCAGATCGCTCAACGGTCTCAAAAAGCTTCAACTGGAGGACTGGCTGTTCTTGCTGCTCGCCGGTGTTGCGGCGGGGCTTGCCGGCCTGTGCGACACGGCGGTGGAGCGGATGGGCGACAGCACCTATGTGCTGCCGATCCGCTGCTGCGCGTTCCCGCTGATGATGCTGTTTGCGCGCGTCTTTCACAAAGAAAAAATGCCCGGCGCGGCCATCCTCGGCCTGCTGCTGGCAGTGTTCGGCATGTTTGGTATGCTGCTCAACGTATAACGTTTATTGTAAGAACGGGAGGGAAATGGGAAAATGTACAAGCTCTGTGCTTTTGATCTGGACGGCACGCTGGTGGACACCATCGGCGATCTGGCGGCGAGCCTGAATTTTGCGCTCGAGAAGAACGGGTTTCCAACCTATACCGCGCAGGAGGTATCGCGCCTTGTCGGCCACAGCGTCTCCTATATGTGCTATATGGCCGTGCCGGAGACGGCGCGCGAGGCGCACTGGAAGCAGGTGAACGCGGACTGCGACGCGCACTATGCAAAGCACTGCTGCGACCATTCGCGCCCATATGAGGGCATTCTGCGCACGGTGACGCGCCTGAAGGCGGCGGGCGTTACGCTCGCCGTTGTTACGAACAAGCCGCACCGGCACGCCATGCATGTGGTGAACGAGCTGTTTCCGAGGGATACGTTTTCGATCGTTCTCGGTATGATGCAGAAGTTTGAGAAAAAGCCGGCGGCTGAGCCGCTGAACTTTGTGCTGGACTATCTGGGCGTGGACAAAGCGGATGCGATCTATGTGGGCGATTCCGAGGTGGACATCGATTTTGCGAGGAATACCGGCCTGCCGTGCGTGTCCGTCACATGGGGCCTGCGGCCGCGGGCGGAACTGATCGCGGCAGGCGCCGCCTGCCTGATCGACGACCCGGAGGAGCTGCTGGAGATCGTGCTGTGAGGCGGCCGGGGGAGACGATCTGCTGGTGCTGCCGCGTGCGGGTGTGCGATGTGGAGCGCGCGGTGCGGGAGGGCGCACGCACCCTTGAGGAGGTGTGCCGCCGGACCGGCGCGGGAGACGGCTGCACCAAGTGCAGGAACACCGTTCTCAGCGTGCTGAACGGGATTTTGGAAACCATATAATTTTGGAAACCATATAAAAAGCTGATGAAACCAAGGGCGGTGGCCGTCGCAAGGATGGCCGCCGCCTCTGTTTGCCGAATCGGTTGTTTTTTTGCCCGACGTTATTTCAAACGGATGGTCAGCGCATTGGCCTCATCCAGTACCGGCGCGCTGTAGCGGAACACGATGCCGCCCACCCGCGTTACATCCATGTCCTCGCTGAGAAATGTCAGCGTTTCGGTGTAGATGCCGGTCGCGTCGTCACGGAAGGGGGCGTCCGGCGTCATGATACTGCCCGTGTTCGCAATCGGCGTCCCGGATGTATCGACTACGCTTCCCTTACTGTAGCGGCTCGCATCGGTCACACCGTCCTCCCGATAGGAGATCGTGATGGCCCGCTTTGCCGTATCCACCTGCACATCGAGCAGCGTGACGGTCAGCGCATCGGTCACCTTGACCGGCGTACCAAGCGCATCAAACATCATGTTGACGCTGTGCTCGCCGCCGCTGCCGAGGATGGGCACGATGCGAAGATATGCCGTATGGTAATCGGGGGTAAAATAAACGCGGTTTTGCACAGGCGTTCTCCAGCCGGAACCGATAATGCCGTCGATGCGCGGATTGAGCGATTCATTGCGGTCATTGAACACGGCAAAGGAGAGGAAGGGTACGAAGTCTGGTCTGCCTGCATCGGAATCGGCGTCCAGAATGGCACGCTGCTCCTCCTCGCTCAGCGGGCACGGATGCTCCGCAAGATACGCGTCGAGCGGTCCGCCGTTCTGCCAGTCGAGCGCGGTCCTATCCGGATGGGCCGCAAGATATGCAGCCTCGGCGGCGCGCAGCGCGTCGCCCCATGCACGGTATGCTTCGTTCCGGTACAGCGCATTGCCGGGCGACATCTCCTCAAAGACGATCGTTCCTCCGGTTTTGTCCATCGTGACGCAGCGCACAGTGACCGCATGATGGAAGTGCGCGTCATCGATCTCCAGAACCGCGTTCGGATATACGACGAGCGCGTCCGCCGCCGCGTTGGTCAGGTCCACGTTGAAGGTGTGCCGCCAGTCGCCGCTCTTTCCGAACAGCGAATCGAAGCCAACCGTGAGCGTACAGGTTTTGGGCACGCCGCCCGGTACCGTGAACGACTGCATGCAGATGAGCGTGTTCGCGTCTGTCCGCTCGGCATGTATGAGCTGCTCGTGGCTCAGCTGGCGAACGCCGTCGTTCACCGAAAGATACGGCGCGGGCGGCTGCACCGCCTCCGGCAGCGGTTCCTTCATGCCGGCGGTGTAGAACACGGTCACTTGTTCGCCATCAATGGCGATGTTGTCGATTGTGAGCGCAGCGGATTCCGCGTCGCCGGTGAGCGGCAGACCCACTGCGTCGCTCGTGCGCTCATAATAGCCCTGCTGCGCCCGCAGCTCGGGATCGCCGGTGCTGGAAAAGAAGCCGATCCTGCTTCCTTCGCCGGAGAGGATGAGTCCCGCCGCAAGCGCCGCGCCGGAGAGCAGCAGCGTTGCCGCTGCCGCAATCGCCAGCGCCGTGCGCCGCGTGAGCCGCCTGCGCGGCCGCTTCCGTTCTTCGTGCAGCATTGGTATGCGGGAGTCGGGGCAGTCAGCGTACAGCTTTTTTCGGAGCATATTCCCGGAGAGCAGGGTTTGTTCCAGTATATCATGGTAATATTCCCGTTCGGTCATAGTGCGAGTTCCCCTTTCTGTGTCAGTTCTGTGTCAGTTGCGCGCGCAGGCTGCGCCGCGCCCGGAACAGCCGGCTCTTGATCGCCTCGCGGCCGACGTGCAGTTCCCGGGCGATTTCATCGACGGACAGTTCAAAGCCGTAATAGAGTACGAACGTGCGGTAGCACTCGGGCGGAAGCGCCCTTGCCGCATCAAAGACGGCCTGCGCTTCCTGCCGCGTGGCCACGCGCAGCGCCGGGTCCGGCGTATCGTCTGCTATGAGCGTTTCCTCAAGCGGAGCCTCATGCTCGAGCTGTGCGGCGCGGGATGCGTAGTGATCGGCGATTTCGCGGCGCAGCATGCTTAGCAGGAATGCCGTCGGTTCCGCAATATCCGCATGCCCATAGCGGGAGAGACGGCGAAGGAAGCGTGTGTAAACGTTTTGCAGCGCGTCCTCGGCGTCGAACGGGTTGGGCAGCCGGAGCATCGCGTAACGGAGCAGCGATCGATAGCTTGCGGTGTACACCGCATTGAAGTAGGATTCATCCGGAAGCATGGTGATGGTGCCTCCCTTTCGGTTTCAAGCGCTTGTACCCATATAGACGGCAAATTGACGTGTATGGTTGTGCGGTTCGGCAAAGTTTTCAGATAATTGCAAATAAAAATTCTCCGCCGCGCAAAGCCGCGCAGCGGAGAGGATTGCTCAGACATGGGAAAGGGGCGGTCAGCCGCCGAGATATGCTTTCTTGACGGCGTCGCTGTGCATCAGCTCGCTGCCCGAGCCCTCCAGCACGATGGCGCCGGTCTCGAGCACATAGCCGCGATCCGCAATGGACAGCGCCATGCGGGCGTTCTGCTCGACCAGCAGAATGGTCGTTCCCGCCTCGTGCAGCTCGCGGATAATATCGAAGATCTGCTGTACGAGAATGGGCGCAAGGCCCATGGAGGGCTCGTCGAGCATGAGCAGGCGCGGGCGGGACATGAGCGCGCGGCCCATGGCCAGCATCTGCTGCTCGCCGCCGGAGAGCGTGCCCGCCACCTGGCGGCGGCGCTCCTTCAACCGGGGAAAGCGCTCGAACACATCCTGAAGCGAGGCGCCGATGCCGCTGTTCGGCTGTGTGAAAGCGCCCATCTCCAGATTTTCCTCCACGGACATGCTCAGAAAAACCCTTCGCCCCTCCGGCACATGCGCAAGCCCCATGCCCACGATCCTGTGCGGCGCGGTGGTGCGAATATCGTGCCCGTCAAACGAGATCTCGCCCGTCTTGGTGCGAAGCAGGCCCGAGATGGTCTTGAGGATGGTGCTCTTGCCCGCGCCGTTTGCGCCGATCAGCGTTACGATCTCCCCGGGGTTGACATGGAAGGAAACGCTTTTGATCGCGTGAATGTTGCCGTAATAGACGTTGATATCCTGTACGTTCAGCATGGACTACGCCTCCTCCTTCTTGCCCAGATACGCCTCGATGACGAGCGGATTGTTCTTGATCTGCTCCGGCGTACCCTTGGCGATGATTTTGCCGTAGTTGAGCACCGCGATGCCCTCGCAGATGCCCATGACCAGCGACATGTCGTGCTCGATGAGCATGACCGCAATCTGGAACATATCGCGGATATGGCAGATGTTGGCCATCAGATCGGCCGTTTCGGAGGGGTTCATGCCGGCGGCCGGCTCGTCGAGCAGCAGAAGCTTCGGCTCGGTCGCCAGTGCGCGGACGATCTCCAGACGGCGCTGCGCGCCATAGGGCAGAGAGCCGGCCTTCACGTCGGCCATGTCCTGCATGTCGAAGATGGAGAGCAGCTCCAGCGCCCGCTCGTGCGCCCGTTTCTCCGTTTTCCAGTAGGCCGGCAGGCGCAAAACGGCGCTCGCGAGCGAATAGCTTGCGCTGTTGTGCAGGCCGATCTTCACGTTGTCCTCCACGGACAGATCCTTGAACAGGCGGATGTTCTGGAACGTGCGGGCAATGCCCATGCGGTTTACCTGATAGGTCGATTTGCCCTTGGTGTCGATGCCGTCGAGCAGGATCACGCCGCGTGTGGGCTGATAGACGTTGGTGATGAGATTGAACACGGTCGTTTTGCCGGCGCCGTTCGGGCCGATCAGACCGGTGATCTCCGTGCGGCCCATGACGAGCGTGAAGTCCTCCACCGCGTGCAGACCGCCAAACGCAATGCCAAGGCCATGGATGTCCAGAATGGGCGGCTTGTCGATGTCGCGCTCCGGCAGCAGGCCGCGGCTCGGGATCGGTACGAGTTTATCCATTACGCTTCACCTTCCTTTTCCGCGCCGGACGCCTTTTTGGCGGGACGGAACAGCTTTTCAATCAGGCGTGACAGGGAGAAATCGTATTGACCGAACAGGCCCGAGGGCTTGAAGATCATGACAACGATCAGCAGCAGCGAATATACGATCATCCGGTACGCGGAGAAGGCGCGCAGCATTTCCGGTACGGCGGTCAAAACGGTTGCGGAGACCACGGAGCCGAGCATGGAGCCCATGCCGCCGAGCACGACCATGACCAGAATCTCGATCGATTTCATGAAGCCGAAGCCGGATGGGTTCAGAATACCGAGATAGCCGGCGTACAGCGCGCCGGCCACGCCGGCGAAGAAGGCGGAAGCGGTGAAGCCGAGCGTTTTGTAGTATGTGAGGTTGATGCCGCAGCTTTCGGCTGCGATCTCATTTTCGCGCACGGACAGAATGGCGCGTCCGTGCCGCGATTTCATCATGGTATGGATGATGAAGCACACGATGCCCACGCACAAAAACGTATTGAAAAAGCTTGTGCATTTTGGAATGTTCTTGAGGCTTGCCGCGCCGTATGTGAGCTTGAAGCCGAGCACGCTGTCGATGTTGAGCAGCACCACGCGGATGATCTCGCCGAAGCCGAGCGTGATGATGGCGAGGTAGTCGCCCTTGAGCCGCAGCGCCGGAATGCCGATGATGACGCCGAAGAGAGCGGCGACGATGCCGCCGATCACAATCCCGATCGGGAACGCAACGGTTTCCGGCATGGCGGTGCGGGTCAGAAAGATGGCGGCCGCATAGGCGCCCACGGCCATGAAACCGGCGTGACCGAGCGGAAGCTGGCCGAGATAGCCGGTCGCAATGTTGAGCGAGACGGCAAGGATGATGTTGATGCCGATCAGCGTGATGACCTTTGCATAATAGGTGGGAATCACGCGCCCCTCAATGAGCGCATTGCCGGCAAACAGGAACGCGGCGAACAGCAGCGCGTTGATCAGATAGCGGATGGGCATGGGGATGCGAAACGCTTTTTTATCCATCGAGCTCCCCTCCTTTATACCTTTTCCGCCATCGAGCGGCCAAGGATGCCCGTGGGCTTGATCAGCAGCACGATGATGAGAATGGCGAACACCACGCCGTCCTTCCAGACGGACAGGCCGGCCGCAGAGACGAGCGCCTCGGCAAGTCCGATCGCGAAACCGCCGATCATGGCGCCGGGAATGGAGCCGATGCCGCCCAGCACGGCCGCGACGAACGCCTTGAGGCCGAGCATGGAGCCCATGGTCGCATACGCCTGTGGATAGGCGGTGCAGTAGAGCACCGAGCCGATGCCGGCGAGCGCCGAGCCGATGGCAAACGTGAAGGAAATGGTGCGGTTGATATTGATGCCCATCAGCTCTGCTGCGCCCGTATCCTCGGAGACGGCGCGCATGGCCTTGCCCATCTTCGTTTTCTGGATGAGCAGCGTGAGCCCGATCATCGAGATGGCCGTAACCACGAGCGTCACGATCGCAGTGCCCGGAATTTCGACGGAACCGATGGACAGGTTCGGCGTGGAGAAGAAGGGCGGGATGACCTGTGCGCCCGCACCGAAGATCATCTGCGCGGCATTCTCCAACAGGAAGGAGATGCCGATGGCGGTGATCAAAAGGGAGATGCGCGGCGAGTTGCGCAGCGGCTTGTAGGCGACCTTTTCAATGGTCACGCCCAGCAGCACGCAGCCGATGACCGCGAACACGACGGCAAAAACGGGGTTGAGCGCAAAGCGCACCATGCAGAGCCACGCGATGTATGCGCCGATCATGATGATGTCGCCGTGGGCAAAGTTCAGCAGCATAATGATGCCGTACACCATGCTGTAACCCAGTGCGACGAGCGCATAGATCGAGCCGGCCTGCAGCCCGTTTATGATCTGTCGTAGAAGGGTGGATAAGACGGACATAATGGATTCCTTTCTTAGACGACCGAAACCGTGTGGGAAGATCCCACACAGTTTCGGTATCGTGAGTTCATCTGAAACAGGAATTCGGTTGATTTTTTTCGGAATAGATCAGAAGATTTCCTTGAAGGTTTCGGCGCCGCCGACAAGTTCCATGATGTTGGCGTCCTTGATGGGATTGTTGCTCTCATCAAAGCTATAGCCATTGGCGCTCGTGATGCCTTCGACGGAAGCGCCCTCGGTGCGGATGGCGTCGATGATGGCCTGCTTGTATTCGTCGGAGCCGGCCTCGGCGCCGCTCTCCTCGGCCTTGGCGATCGCCGCGCAGAGAACCATGGCGGCATCATACGCAAGCGGTGCAAACATGTTCGGCACGGGCTCGCCATATTTTTCTTCGTAAGCGGCCTCGAACGCCTTTACCGCGTCGGTGGAGCCGGGAGCATAACCGGAGCAGTACAGGCTGCCCTCAAGATCCTCTGCGGAGGCATAGTCCGCAACGCCGCCCCAACCGTCGCCGCCAAGGAATCTGGCGGTGAGACCGAGCGCACGGGCCTGCGTGATGATCATGCCATCGTCCTCATAGTAGTTCGGACAGAAAACGACGTCGGGATTTTTGGCCATGATGTTGGTGAGCTGCGCGTTGAAATCCTTATCGCCCGCGGCATAGCCCTCCTGCGCGACGACCTCGATGCCCACTTCGGCACACTTGGCGACGAAGGCCTCGGCCAGTCCGGTGGAGTAGGCGTCACCGGTGAGCGCGATGACCGCCGCGGTCTTGACGCCCAGCTTTTCCGCTGCATAGGACGCCATCTTTTCGCCCTGGAACGGATCGATGAAGCAGGAGCGGAACACGTTGGTATACACCGTGCCGTCATCCTCGTTGACCGTAACGGCCGCCGCCGTAGCGGAGGCGGTGATCATCGGCATGTTGATGGCATACGCTTCCGGAACGACCGCCAGCGTGTTGCCGGTCAGCACGTCGCCAAGAAACGCGGTGATGCCCTCGTCCACCAAGCGCGTGAAAGCATTGATGGCCTCAGCATCCTCGCCCTTGTTGTCGTAGTAGATGAGCTCGACCTGCTTGCCGTTGATGCCGCCGTTTGCATTGAGCTGGTCGACATACAGACGGGCGCCGGTCTGCACGGCAAGGCCATAGACGGCGGTGCTGCCGGTATACGGGCCCTGCATGCCGATTTTGATGGTGCCGCTGCCGGAGGCCGCGCCGCCGTTGGATGAGCAGCCCGCAAACGCAAAGCAGCCGACGACCATCAGAACGGCCATCACAATACTGATCGTTTTTTTCATAATTGTTCCTCCCTAAGTGAAATAGTCTCCCATATACAAAAACATCGGCTCCGCTTTTGAACGGTGCCGATGCGATTGCATCCATTTGCTTGCCGGTTCAAAAAGCGGGGCGGCGGCGCGTAAGCGCCGGAAGAATGCGGATACCAACCAATACCACGATGCTAAGCAGGAGAGCCAAAATAAAAACAACGCCCAACAGTCGGCTGTCGGGCGCAGAAAGAGCCATCGTGCCCGCGGCTGAACAACATGCGGCAAAAACGGCAGAAGAGGCGGTCGCCTTCGTGAAATGCATTCTGCTTTTCGTCTGATACTGCATGCCGGCGACTCCTTTCCGCAAAATTGCTTGTTATTCAGCAAACATGATATTGGAGATAATGTACCACCCGACCGGCGCTTTGTCAAGCGGATATTATATATTTTATATAAATTTTTCAGGAAGCCGTTCACATCCAGGGGATCGGTACGCAGCCCTGCTCGTCCGCGGGGTCAAAGGCATAGTTCTCCGCGCGGTGTTCCTCCATATCATAATACACAAAGTCATCGTGCAGCGGCGAATAGTTGTAAAATCGGATTTCCCCGGCCGCTTCGTCCACCTGCAGCAGGCGCAGATATCCATCGCCGCCGACAAAGCCGGCCGCCTGATAGTTGCAGATCATCTGCAAAACCGTGCGATCCGCCGCGCCGTCGCCGTCATCGTCCACAGCGGCGGGAATGCAGCGGCTGTTGTAGCGGTGACCGCACAGCACCATATACAGGTTCGGGTTTTGCAGCACAACGCTGTCGTAGAGCCGCCGCCCCTGCTCGGTGAGCGTGCAGTCGGTATCAAAATAGCTGTGCACACAGAGAATGCCAACGCGGTCCGGATGGGCGGCAAGCGTTTCGTTTACAAACCGGATGCCCTCTTCATCCATGTTGTAACCGAGATACACGAACAGATAATCCGTATTTCCCGCATCGATGAGATCGAAGTGCCCGCGGTTGTTGCGATAGCTGCCGCCGTACCACGGCTTTCCCTCCATCCGTGCGGCGCCAAACCAACGAGAATACGCGCTGTCGTCCTCTCCGGACACATCATGGTTGCCGGGCAGAACGCCGTAAGGAATGGCGTCGATGACGCGCATCGCCTCGTCTGCCGCGCGCCACTGCGCCTCCTCGTCGCGGTTGTGCACAAGATCGCCCGTGTGTACGATATAGGCGAGATTCAGCCGATCCGCGTTTTCCGCAAGGAAGCGGGTCTGTTCCAAAAAGATCGCCGGATAGCGGCGGCTGTAGTGCTGCGTATCCGACAGCCAGCCGATGGTATATACCCCTTCGCCAGCGAGCAGCGGGTCGGGCGTAGGCGACGGCGGCGCGAGCGGCAGCAGCGTTTCCTCCGGAACCGGCCAAAGCGACACGGCGTCTGTGCCGGACACAACGGCGTCCGTTGGTGCCGGCGACGGCGCGCGGCGGCAGCCCGTTGGCAGCAACAGGGCGAGCAATATGGCAAGCAGGCAAACAGAACGTTTCATATTGTTAGTATACCATATCTTTCCCGGTTTGTGCAGCCAATCGTTGCCCGCGCCTGTTGCCATGGGCCGATCGGTCGTGGTAGAATAAACTACTATTTGCATGGAGGAGCGATGCTATATGGTTTGGACCTGGATCACCGGTTCGCTTCTGGTTGTAGCGGGGCTGCTGCTGGTTTTCTGCCCGAAGCAGATCTGGCGCTTTGCCGAGCGCTGGAAGTCCTATTATGCGGATGAACCCTCGGATTTGTATCTCAACAGTTCGTGGATTGGCGGTCTCATCCTTGCAGCCGTCGGCGGTGTGATCGTGGTACTGCCGTACTTTTTGAAATAGGAGCACAGCGGAGCATGCAGCAGATCGATCCGACAGTCTGGGACCGGCGCGAGACGGCGGCCTTTTTCGGCACGCTGGATTTCCCGTTCTATAATATGAGCTGGCGCGCGGACGTGACAAACCTCCACCGGGCGGCGAAGGACGGCGGCCGGTCGTTCTATTTTTCCATGATCTATGAGGTGATGCACTCGCTCAACGGCGTGGAAGCATTTTTGTACAAGCTGCGGGGGCAATCGGTTGTGCGGCATGATGCGCTCTCCCCGTCCTTCACCGTCCCTGCGGCAAACGAGCAGTTCAAAATCGTCAGCATGGACTGGGACGAGCGGGAAGCGAGAGATGCTTTTTGCGTGCGCGCAAAGGCGCTTGCGGATGCCCAGACGGCACAGTTTCCGGTCGATGCGCAGGAGCAGCGCGACGACTGGGCCTATATTTCCTGCGTGCCGTGGGTGGATTTTTTGTCCGTCACCAACGAGATGAATATCGACCGCGATGATTCCATTCCCCGCGTCGGCTGGGGAAAATTCGTGCCGGAGGGGGATCGCCTGCGCCTGACGGTTGCGCTGCAGGTCAACCACCGGCTCATCGACGGCCTGCACATCGGCAAATTCGCGCAGCTGCTGCAATCCCGGCTGGACGAAGCGTGACGAATTGCCCGGGCAACGTTTGTCTTGCAGGGGAGCCGCATTGCGGCTATAATAGAACGAACTACTCATTCGTAACAGTGGAGGCTTTTACACATGAATCGCTATCAGAACGATGTTGGCGTACTCGTCCCGAACGTGATGCTGCCCGCAAAGGGCGCCGATTTTGAAAAGTGGGCCGTCGTGGCCTGCGATCAGTACACCTCGCAGCCGGAATATTGGGAAAAGGCCCGCAGCATCGCGGGCAGCGCGCCGACGACGCTCGATCTGTTCCTGCCGGAAGCGTATTTGGGCAAGCCGGATGAAGCGCAGCGCATCGAATGGATTCGCAACAACATGAAGCGCTATCTGGAGACCGGTATTCTCGAGGAGAAGCCGCAGGGCTTTGTGCTTGTGAAGCGCACCGTAGCGGGCAAAACGCGCCACGGCCTCGTCATGGCGCTCGATCTGGAGCAATATGATTATCGTAAGGGCTCCACAACGCTCATCCGCGCCACGGAGGGCACGATCGAATCGCGCATCCCGCCGCGCCTGCGCATCCGCGAGGGTGCGCCGCTCGAGCTGCCGCACATCCTCGTGCTGATCGATGACCCGGAGAACACCGTTGTGGAACCGCTCCTTCAGCAAACGGACGGGATGGAGCAGCTCTATGATACCGAGCTGATGCTGGACGGCGGCCATATCGAGGGCTGGCTGGTCTCGGATGAGAACAAGATTCAAGGCGTGCTGGGCGCGTTGGCAAAGCTCACCGATGAAAGGGCGTTCCGCGAAAAGTACGGCGATCACGCGCCGCTGCTGTTCGCCATGGGCGACGGCAACCACAGCTTTGCAACGGCCAAGGCCAACTGGGAAAAGATCAAGGCGACGCTGCCCGCGGAGCAGAAGGCTGCGCACCCGGCGCGGTATGCGCTCGTGGAGGTCGAGAACGTTCACGATGCGGGCATTGTGTTTGAGCCGATTCATCGCGTGGTATTCGGTGTGGACGGCGAAAAGGGCGTGGAACGGCTGAAAGGGTACCTTGCCGCGCAGAACGGCGGCGCCGAAGTGCGCTTCTTTGAAAACGATGGCCCCACCGCTGTGCTTGCCGGTCCCAACACGCATGTGATCCCGTTTTTCTTCCGGGGAAAGCAGGGGGCGTTCATCGTGTCTGGCCCCTCGCAGCAGTTGACCGTCGGCACGCTGCAAAACGCGATCGACGCGCTGCTTCGGGATATGCCGGGCACGGAGGTCGACTATATCCATGGTGAGGACGTGGTGCGCACGCTGGCTGAGAAGGAGGAAACCATCGGGTTCCTGCTTCCGGCAATGGAGAAATCGCAATTGTTCCCCACGGTCGTATATGACGGCGCGCTGCCGCGCAAGACCTTCTCCATGGGCGAAGCGAATGAAAAGCGCTACTATCTCGAGTGCCGCCGCATCGACGGCTGAGCGGGAACAGCCGGCAGCGGGTGCAGACCACCTGAAAGCCGGTATCATTTGATAAGGAATCGAAAGAACATGGCGATCAAGATGACCAAATTCGGCGGAAGCTCCATGGCGGACGCCGCACAATTCCGAAAGGTAAAAGCCATCATCCTGGCGGACCCGGCGCGTCAGTTCGTCGTGCCGTCCGCTCCGGGCAAGCGCTTTCCGGGCGACGACAAGGTGACGGATCTGCTGTATCTGTGCTATGCACAGCAGGCGGAGGGCGTCCCGTTCGACGATACGTTCGACGCCATCACCGCGCGATATGTGGAGATCGAGCGCGAGCTCGGCCTTTCCACCGACATTGCGTCCGAGCTTCGCGCCATTCGCCGGAATCTGGAGGACGGTGCATCCGAGGACTATATGGCCAGCCGCGGCGAATATCTCAACGCGCTGCTGCTTGCCGATTTTCTGGGCTTTGAGTTCGTGGATGCTGCGGAGCTGATCTGCTTCCATTCCGACGGCACCTACGACGACGAAACGACGCAGAAGTGGACGCAGCGTCTCGAAGGCCGCAGGGGGCTGGTGATCCCCGGCTTCTACGGCCGCAAGCGCGACGGCAGCATCAAGACCTTTTCCCGCGGCGGTTCCGATATCACCGGGGCGATCGTTGCGCGCGCCGTGCACGCGGACGTCTATGAAAACTGGACGGATGTATCGGGCTTTCTGATGGCGGACCCGCGCATCGTCAAAAACCCGAAGGTCATTCGCACGGTTTCCTATTCCGAACTGCGGGAGCTCTCCTATATGGGCGCGACCGTTTTGCACGAGGATTCCATCTTCCCCGTGCGCAAGGCACACATTCCGATCAATGTGCGCAATACCAACGCGCCGGAGGAGCCCGGCACCATGGTCGTGCCGGACAGCTACCTGCAATATTACGAGCGCGAGGGAATTCTCACGGGCGTAGCCGGACGCACCGGCTTCACGGTCATCACCGTGTACAAGGACAACATGCACAATGAGATCGGCTTTGGCTACCGGCTGCTGCGCGTATTGGACCGCTACAACATTTCGTTTGAGCATATTCCCTCCGGCATCGACACCATGTCGCTGGTCGTCGCGGACGCCAAGCTCAAGGAGCATCTGGAAGCGGTGCTGCGGGAGATCCGCCGCGACTGCGATCCGAAGACCGTGGAGCTGCAGTCCAACATGGCGCTGATCGCGACCGTCGGCAAGGGCATGGTGCGCAGCATCGGTACCGCCGCCAAGCTGTTCACCGCGCTCAATGCGGCGAATGTGAACGTTCGCATGATCGATCAGGGCTCGTCGGAGATGAATATCATCGTCGGCGTGGAGAGCGACGATTTTGAGACGGCAGTGCGCGCCATTTACGACGCATTTGCATAAGAACAAACCGAACCATTGTTTGCGGGCGCGGCACGATCAAGCCGTGCCCGCCTTGGTATCCGAAGGGAGAAAGGGGAGATCGATGATGAAGAAACACCGTGTCAGGAGGGCCCACGGCGCTTGACCCTCCGAACTTTTGATGAGGAGGAAAGCAACCAAATGAACAGAACTTTGAACCCTTGCACGGCGAGACCGGAGCGGATCGACGCCGTGCGGCTGAGCAAACCGGAGGATTACCCGCAGCTTTTCCGGCTGGAGAACGATTTTTTGTCCGAGATCGGAGAACCGTGTCTGGATGCGCCGCGCATGGAGCGGCTGCAACGGGCGGTTGAGGCGGGAAGAATCGTGTTCTTCCTTGCAAGGCGCGGTGATCGTGCGGTCGGCATGTGCTCGGTCAGCCCCTGCTTTTCAACATTCGCCTGCACGGATATCGGCGTGTTTGATGATTTCTATGTGGAGCCGGCGCACCGGCGGTGCGGCGCGGCGCGCCTGTTGGTTCGGACGGCGGAAAACTGGTGCCGGGAAAACGGCCTTGCAAGCCTGATCGTCGGCGCATCGGACGAGGCGATGTATAAAAACCTCGGCTTTACAACGGAACTTGGGCCGATGCTCGCGCACCCGATTTGACCCGGCAATGCTCCCCCACAGGGGAGCATTTTTTTCAAACCGATTGTCACCAAATTTCGATCAATGGTTGACGATGGACGGGAGGACTGGTACAATACCGGCTGTACAGGGAGGGATGGGGAGCGACATGATACAGATTCGCAACGCGGTGCTGGCAGAGCTGGAACGGCATCGGGGAGAGTATATTTCCGGTGAGGAGCTTGCAAAGCGCCTGCATGTGAGCCGCAACGCCGTTTGGAAGGCCATCGGCGCGCTGCGCAGCGACGGCTATCCGATCGATGCGCGCACCAACTGCGGCTATGCGCTTTCGGATGGCTGCGACATTCTGTCGGCGCAGAGCGTGGAACGGTTTTTGCATACGCCCGGGCTGAACGTGCAGGTGCGCGGCGAGGTCAGCTCAACGAACACGCTTGTACGGCAGGCGGCCGAAGCGGGCGAGCCGGAGGGGCTGCTGCTGTTTGCGTCCTCGCAGACCGAGGGACGTGGCCGGCGCGGCAGATCGTTCTATTCGCCCGACGGCGGCAACCTCTATATGAGCGCCCTGCTGCGCCCGCCGTTGGCCGCTAAGGACGCGGCGCTGGTCACAACGCTCGCTGCCGTTGCGGTGGCGGAGGCGGTGGAGGAGATCGGCGGCCGTGAATGCGGCATCAAATGGGTGAACGACGTCTATTGCGGCGGGAAAAAGATATGCGGCATCCTGACGGAAGCATCGCTGGATTGTGAGGCGGGGACGCTCGCCTATGCGGTCGTCGGGATCGGGATCAATGTGCGCCCGCCGAAGAACGGCTTTCCGGAACCGCTTCGTGCGATCGCAGGCGCGGTGTTTGAACAGGATTTGCCGGAGGCGGAGGCGGCGAGCCGGCTGGCGGCCGCGGTCTGGGATCGCTTTTTCGCCATGTATCGCCGGCTGCCGGACACCGGCTTTCTTTCCGAATACCGGCGGCGTTCCTTTCTGCTGGGAAAACCGATCGACGTGCTGCGGCCGGATCGGAACATTCCGGCCGTCGCGCTTGCCATCGACGCGCATGCGGGGCTGGTGGTTCGCTATGCGGACGGGCGGGAGGAGACGCTCTCCTCCGGTGAAGTAAGCGTAAGGAGCGCGGAATAGAATGAAGAACCGTACAAAAACCATGGCGCAGGCGGCGCTGTGCACCGCACTGCTGTGCCTGCTGGCACAGGTGACCATCCCGATGCCGTCCGGCGTGCCCATCACGCTGCAAACGTTTGCCGTTGCGCTGGCGGGTTACTGCCAGGACGCAAAGCGCGCGTCCATTTCCGTGGTCGGGTATTTGCTGCTCGGGCTGGTCGGGGTGCCGGTATTCTCCGCGATGCAGGGCGGTATCGGCGTTTTCGCCGGGCCGACGGGCGGATTTTTGATCGGCTTTGTGCCGTTTGCCGCGCTTTGCGCGCTTGCTGCCGCGGCGCCGCGGGTCGGATGGACGATCCTGCTTTCGCTGGCGGGGCTGCTCTGCTGCCATGCGTTCGGAACCGTCTGGTTCAGCGCGGTGGCCAGGGCGTCGTTCGGCAAGGCGTTCCTTCTTGCCAGCGCGCCGTACCTGATCAAGGATGTGATTTCAGTATTCGCCGCCTATCTGCTGTCACGTGCCATTCTCAAGGCGCTTGCACGCTCACAGCGGGCATAGCAAAAGCGCCCAAAAAGAAATGAGTGCCGCCCAATCGGGCGGCGCTCGGCGCTTTCGGGTTTATTCGTCCACATTTACGACCCGCGGCGGCGCTTCGAGCAGCGCCGGATCGAGCAGATATTGGCGGAACCGATGGAACACGCGCGCAAAATAACTGCCGGAGCAGATGCGCTCGTCCATCACGATGCCCATCGGCAGACAGCGCTCAAACACGATCTCTCCCTTGACCCGCTTCGCCACCTCGCGCATATTGCCGAGCGCGACAAAGATGCTGGACGTGCCGAACTCATACAGGTGGTGATAGATATGGTTGGTGCGGATGCTGGCAAGGTTTGTCACCACGAGACTGGTGTGGAACGGGCTCGCGTCGATGATGCTCTTGGGGAGCAGGCCATAGCGGTCGAGCAGCTTGAACAGGCCGACCCCCACGTTGACAAGGCCCGGGATTTTTAACAGCGTGCGCATGAGGTCGTCGGTCTTGTTGGTATCGCCGGCCTGTCGGTTGCTTTCAATATATTCGTCCATCTTCTTATGCACGTCAAAGATGGTATCGTCCATATCAAAGTACATTTTGGACATGGTTCCGTCGGTCTCGCCGGGCTTGAGCACCACCATGGATATCGGAAACTCGTTTCTCGCATAGATGCGCTTGTTGACCACAAAGCGATTGAGCAGCGGATACTCCGCAGCGGTGCGCAGATAGGCTGCCAGCACCACGCCGAGGTGGGACATATGAAATCCTTCCTTGCGCTTCTGGTTCAGGTATGCCTGCATCTTGGCGATCGGGATGTCGATTTCGATCATATTCATCGCATCATAGCGCTGCTTCATGATGTACGGGATAATGGAATACATCATGTCCACATCATGAACGCGTTTTCCATCTTTTCTCAAGGGAATGGCTCCTTTCCTGATCTGGCTGACGGTCGGCCAAACACTAAGTATACACGTCCGGGGGCAAAAAGCAAAGGCTTCTTTTCATATTTATCCGTATTTTGCCCAAATAACTGTTTTACAATGTCGATCCGTGGTATACTCTGCTTAGTTTTGGAAATTTCCGCAGGGAGGGAAAGCCATGCTCCATTCCGTTTCTGACTGGTATTCGCTGCTGCGGGCGGGCAGGCTCGACGCCGCGCTCGGGCAGCTCTATGGCTGCGAATCCGTCGCGGCGCAGCGATCGCGATACTGCGTGCTGCTCGACCGGTTCCGGGCACGGTTTGGCGAGCGGCCGGAGGCCGCGCTCGCCTGTGCGCCGGGACGTACGGAGATCAGCGGCAACCATACCGATCACCAGCGCGGGCGTGTGCTCGCCGCGGCGGTAACGCTCGACTGCATCGCGGCTGCCGCGCCGAACGATGAAAACCGGATATGCATCGACTCCGAGGGCTATGCGCCCATTCTGGTTTCTCTCGAAACGCTCGCGCCCATCCCGTCGGAAGCGGGTACTCCGGCTGCGCTCGTGCGCGGCGTAGCGGCGGAGAGGAAAGCGCTCGGCCTGCCCATCGGCGGCTTCGATGCGGTTGTCCGCTCAGATGTGCCGGCAGGGGCGGGCCTCTCCTCCTCGGCGGCGTTCGAGGTGCTGATGGGCGTTTGCATGCGCGCGCTCTATGGCGGCGCGGACGATCCGGCGATGCTGGCGGAGGCTGCGCAGCGGGCGGAGAGCGCGTTCTTCGGCAAGCCCTGCGGCGGCATGGATCAGCTGGTATCCGCGGCGGGCGGATTGGTCATGATCGATTTTCTCGATGCATGCAGACCGGCGCTGGAGCGGCTGGATGCCGATGTTGCTGCGCTCGGCCTTGGGCTGTGCCTGGTCAATACCGGCGGCAGCCATGCCGGTCTCACGGAGGAATATGCTGCGATTCCGGACGATATGCGCCGCGTCGCGGATTATTTCGGAAAGGATGTGCTTGCGTTGGTGGAGCCGGAGCGGTTTTATGAGGCGATCCCGGCGCTGCGAGAAAGGACGTCGGATCTCGCCGTTTTGCGCGCGATGCACTTTTTTGACGAGAATGCGCGCGTGTTGGAGCAGGCTGAGGCGCTCAGAACCGGTGATGCGGCCCGTTTTCTCGCATTGGTGCGCGCTTCGGGGCGCTCGTCGTTCGAACTGCTGCAAAACGTCTGCCCGACAAGCCGCAGCGAGCGCGGGCTTGCGCTGGCCCTTGCGCTGACGGAGCGGTTCTTTTTGGAAAACGGATACAAGGACGCCGGCTGGGCGACCCGCGTGCATGGCGGCGGATTCGCCGGCACAATCCAGACCTTTTTGCCCATCGGCGCGATGCCGGCGTATACCGCGTATATGGAGCGCGCGTTTGGACCGAACAGCTGCTGCCGCGTGCGCATCCGGCCGGCGGGCGGGGTCTGTCTGACGGCGTGAACCGCTGCGAAACGGCGGCCGCAAGCGCTGCTTTCCATATGACAGAGATGTGCATACTTCAACCAGGCCGGAGAGAACGTCGTTCTCTCCGGCCTGTTTGTTTGCGTATTGACGATGAATTGGAGCGCCCCCCGAAGAACGGTTGGTCGCAGACGGTTATGAGAGCGCATGCACGAGCCGCCGGAGCGCTTCCTGCAGCACGGAGCGCGGGCAGGCGATGTTGATGCGGAGGAACCCGTCAGCATTGTCGGCGAAGTCGGATGCGTATTCCACGCACAGCCCCGCCGCTTCGATCCGCGCGCGCAGCGCCGCCTCGTCCGGCCCGGCGCACGCAGCGTTCAGCCACATCAGATAGGTACCCTCCGGCACGGCATAGCCGGTTGCCGGGAGCGCCGCAGCCAGCGTATCCGCCGCAAGGCGGAAGTTCCCATCCAGATAGGCCCGAAGCGCGTCGAGCCAGTCCTCGCATTCATTATATGCCGCGATGACGGCGTCGATGGCGAGCGGCGAAGGTTCGCCGCAGTAGTGCTTTTGCCGCCATTCGATGCGGATGGCCTCATCGGGTATGAACAGGTTGGCGAGCTGGTTGCCCGCGATATTGAAGGTCTTGCTCGGCGCGGTACAGGCAATGAGCCGTTTTTCACCGGGAAACAGCTTCTGGAACGGGGTGTGCTTTACGCCCGTGCGCGTGAGGTCGGCATGGATTTCGTCGCTGACGACGAACACATCGTTGGCAAAGCAGATCTCTCCGATGCGGCCAAGCTCCGCCGGCGTCCACACGCGGCCGGTCGGGTTGTGCGGGCTGCACAAAAACAACAGCTTGCTGCCCGGTTGGGCGGCCAGGCGCTCAAACGCTTCAAAGTCAATGCCAAAGCGCCCTGCCGCGTCCCGCTGCAGCCGGCAGAACACCGGCACGCGGCCCTGACCGATGATAGCGGAATAAAACGGCATATAGGTCGGCGTGAACAGCAGCACGCCGTCGCCGGGCTGCGTCAGGCGGGCGACGCTCTGCTGGATGGCCGTGACGATGCCGCTGCTGGAAACGAGTTGCTCTGCGTCCGCATCCCAGCCGAAGCGCCGCCGCATCCAGCCGGTCACCGCGCGGTGGTAAGCCGGGTCGATCAGGTCGCTGTAGCCGAGAATGCGGCGGTCAAGCCGCCGGTGCATGGCGTCGAGAACCGGCTGCGGACAGGCAAAGTCCATGTCCGCAATCCACATGGGGATGGTATCCGCCGGCAGGTTGGGGCGGCCGCTTCGGAACGCCTCAAACTTGATGCAGTTGGTGCCGCTGCGGTCGATGATCTCATCAAATTGGTATTGCATACGGTTTCCTTTTTCGTGTGATACTCCTATCATAGCGCGATTTTGTCATTTTGGCAAAATTGGTGTTACAATTATATAATTACGATTGCAAATTATAAAAATCATGGTACAATATTTTTCGGAAGCGAGGGGACGAAGGCATGAACAAGAGCGTGTACTCGCTGGTGCTGATGGATGATGTGGTCGAGCAGATCGACCGCGTCGCCTATGAGATGAACACCAGCCGATCGAACATGATCAATCAGATTCTGGCGGAATATGTGTCCTATATGACGCCGGAGAAGCGCATGCGGGAGATCTTTTCCGCTGTGGAGCAGCAGTTGACCGGCGGCAGCACGTTTCAGGTGCTGTTGCAGCCGTCGGACTCGATGTTTTCGCTCCGAAGCGCGCTGAGCTACAAGTACAACCCGACGATCCGGTACAGCGTCGAACTGTATCGGAACATGAAGCCGCTGCTCGGCGAACTGCGCGTATCGCTGCGCAGCCAGAACAGTACGCTGCTGCTGTACCTGCTGCAATTTTTCAAGCTGTGGGAGCGCATCGAGACGTCGTACCTCGGGCAGGTCGAGTGTACGGTCGAGGACGGGCGCTATTTGAGAAAGCTCGTGCTGCGCGGCGGTATGGACGCGGGCAACGAGACGGTGGGCGAAGCGATCGCGGCGTATATCGACCTCATCGACCGGGCGCTCAAAACGTTTTTTGCAAGCCTGAGCGATCCGCAGCAGGCGGTGGTGCAGGTGCGCAGGTTATATGCGGATTATCTGCATACGCATGCGGTACTGGTATGATACGATCACCGGCATGGAAAGTCATGCGGTGTTGACGGAAGGGGGAACCATGGATGAATGTACAGAAATTGACGCAGAAGAGCATAGAGGCGGTACAGGCAGCGCACAGCCTGTCGGTGGAACACAACAACCCGGAGGTGCGGCAGGAGCATTTGCTCGCGGCGCTGCTCGGCCAGCAGGACGGGCTGATCGGCAGCCTGCTCACCGGCATGGGCGTGGACGTGCGCGCGATGGCGAATGCATGTACTGCGGCGGTGGAACGCCTCTCGGGCGTGAGCGGCAGCGCGGCGGAGAACGTCTATCTGAGCCGTGAGCTGGACGCGGCGCTGACCGCCGCCGAGAAGCGCGCCGAGAAGATGGGCGACGCGTATGTGTCCGTCGAGCACCTGTTCCTCGGCCTGTTGGAGAAGCCTTCGGCGGAGACGAAAAAACTGCTGCAGGCGCACGGCGTAACGGAGAAGGCGTTCCTGGAGCAGCTCAAGCAGGTGCGCGGCAACACACATGTGCAGTCCGACAATCCGGAGAGCACCTATGACGTGCTGAAAAAATACGGGCAGGATCTGGTCGAACTGGCGCGCAGCCAGAAGCTCGACCCGGTCATCGGCCGGGACGATGAGATCCGGAACGTCATCCGCATTCTGTCGCGAAAGACGAAGAACAATCCGTGCCTGATCGGCGAGCCGGGCGTCGGCAAGACGGCCATCGCAGAGGGTCTGGCGCTCAGAATCGTGCGCGGCGATGTGCCGGACAATCTGAAGGATCGCCAGCTCTTCGCGCTCGATATGGGCGCGCTGGTGGCGGGCGCGAAGTTCCGCGGCGAGTTCGAGGAGCGGCTCAAGGCCGTGCTCAATGAGATCAAGTCGTCCGAGGGCAGGATCATCCTGTTCATCGACGAGCTGCACACCATCGTCGGCGCGGGCAAGACCGAGGGCGCGATGGACGCGGGCAATTTGCTCAAGCCGATGCTCGCGCGCGGCGAGCTGCACTGCATCGGCGCGACCACGCTGAACGAGTACCGCCAGTACATCGAGAAGGACGCGGCGCTGGAGCGGCGCTTCCAGCCGGTCATGGTGGCGGAACCGTCGGTGGAGGATACCATCTCCATCCTGCGCGGCCTCAAGGAGCGCTATGAGGTTTTCCATGGCGTGAAGATTCAGGATCAGGCGCTGATCGCGGCGGCCACGCTGTCCAACCGCTATATCTCCGACCGGTTTTTGCCCGATAAGGCGATCGACCTCGTGGACGAGGCGTGCGCGCTCATCAAGACCGAGATGGACTCCATGCCGACGGAACTCGACGAGATCTCCCGCAAGATCATGCAGCATGAGATCGAGGAGGCCGCGCTGAAAAAGGAGACCGACAGGCTCTCGCAGGAGCACCTGCAGGAGATTCAGAAGGAACTGGCCGATCTTCGGGCAACGTTTGGCGAAATGAAGGCCAAATGGGAGAACGAAAAGCAGGATATCGGCAAGGTGCAGACGCTCCGGGAGGAGATCGAGCGCACCAACGCGGAGATCGAGCGCGCGCAGAGCGCCTATGACCTCAATCGCGCCGCCGAGCTCAAATACGGCAAGCTCCCGCAGCTGCAGCAGCAGTTGGAAGCGGAGGAGCAAAAGGCGGAGGAGAAGCAGCACGGAGCCAAATACCTGCGCGACCGCGTGACGGAGGAGGAGATCGCCCGCATCGTCGCCCGCTGGACGGGCATTCCGGTATCGCGGCTGATGGAGGGCGAGCGCGAAAAACTGCTGCGGCTCGACAGCATTCTGCATCAGCGCGTGATCGGTCAGGACGAGGCGGTCGAGCGCGTGTGCGACGCAATCCTGCGTTCGCGCGCCGGCATCCAGGACCCGAACCGCCCCATCGGCTCGTTCCTGTTCCTCGGCCCGACGGGCGTGGGCAAGACCGAGCTGGCCAAGGCGCTGGCGCAGGCGCTGTTCGACGATGAGCGCGCCATGGTGCGCATCGACATGTCGGAGTATATGGAAAAGTATTCCGTGTCGCGGCTCATCGGCGCACCTCCGGGCTATGTCGGGTATGACGAGGGCGGCCAGCTCACCGAGGCGGTGCGCAGAAAGCCCTATGCGGTCATCCTGTTCGACGAGGTGGAGAAGGCGCATCCGGACGTGCTGAACGTGCTCTTGCAGGTGCTTGACGACGGCCGCATCACCGACGGTCAGGGCCGCACGGTGGACTTCAAGAACAGCATCATCATCCTCACCAGCAATCTCGGCTCCGACGTCATTCTGGACGGCATCGGCAAGAACGGCGAGATCAGCGAAGAGGCGCGGGACAAGGTGCATATGCTGCTCAAGACGCACTTCAGACCGGAGTTTTTGAACCGGTTGGATGAGACGGTGTTCTATAAGCCGCTCACCGGCGAAAACCTGTCCGCGATCGTCGATCTGCTGGTCAAGGATCTTAAAAAGCGCCTCGCGGCCAAGCAGCTCAGCGTTTCCATTACCGATGCGGCCAGAGCGCATATCATCGAGGCCGGCAGCGATCCGGTCTACGGCGCGCGCCCGCTCAAGCGGTTTTTGCAGTCGCGGGTGGAATCGCTTCTGGCACGGTATATCCTTGAGAACGATCCGGCGCCCGATACCTGCATGACGGTCGATTACGACGGACATGCGCTCACCGTGCGCTGAACGCAAAAATGCACGCAGCAGAAAGCGGCAGAGCGGCCAATCCTTTGGCCGCTCTGCCGCTGCATTTGGAGCGGAAGAAAATGTTTTCCAACCCGGAAAAATTCATTGTCTAAACTCCCGATTTACCGTATAATATATACGGTATACAAACGCATGCTACGGTATCGCCATAGATGAGATAGGGGGGGAAAATATGAAGAGGAGATTGCCGGCATCCATTCTGGCAGTATTGATGGTACTGCTGGTCATCGTAGCCGCACAAACGGCGCTGGGGGCGCCTGCGGTGACGGTGCGCGGAGACATTCCCGTTGAAAAGCAGTGGGATCATGGAACGCTGCCCGCTGAGCAGCAGCCGCAGCGCATCACGGTGAAACTGATGCAGGCGAGCACCGTGGTGCAGCAGATTGCTTTGAGCAGGGGCACCGACGGCCGCTGGCTGGGGGCCTTTTTGGACGTGCCGCTGTTTGCCAACGGCGCGGTGGTCAGCTATACGGTGACGGAAGAACCCTTGGAAAACTACACCATGACAGCGGTACAGCTCCCGTCTCCGGGAACGATTTCTGAGGCCGATTGGTCCGATAAGATCACTCCGGCAAGCGAGAGCACGTACCCCATCGGCAGTGCGGAGGTTGTGGTTGCCAAGAAGGGCGGAACCTATGACGTCTGGTCGCTCCATACGCTCAACGCCGTTCAGCAGCAGGCGCTGGTGGAGCAGATCAATCGAGCAAATCTGCAGGGAATTGGCGCAACGCTGAAGCTGGGAAACGGCGGCAATACGGAGATGCGCTTTGGACTGCCGGCCAAGTTCCAGGATAAAAAGGGCAACACCGTTGAGATCCGCGCAGGGCAAAACGGAACGGAGATTTCATTCGGAGAAACCTCCGTTTGGAGCCTGTTCTACTCCGGTTCGATGACAGTGGAAGAAGCCCGCGGCGCCATCATCAAGAACGTGTATCAGGCCCCGGGTACGCCAACGCCGGGTACGCCGACCCCGGGTACACCGACGCCGGGTACGCCAACGCCGGGTACGCCGACCCCGGGTACGCCGACCCCGGGTACGCCGACCCCGGGTACGCCAACGCCGGGTACGCCGACCCCGGGTACACCGACGCCGGGCACGCCGACGCCG
>ERZ857882.775-NODE-775-length-39856-cov-3.816688_pt1 | contig 39856 bp, 53 predicted proteins | sample MGYA00519697_ERZ857882 | MGnify/ENA primary metagenome ERZ857882 (study PRJEB31778, sample SAMEA3449373) | human gut metagenome | biome: human gut; feature: human-associated habitat; material: faeces | place: United Kingdom | collected 2010/2012 ...
GAGAGATGGAAGTCTTTTATAAGACTTCGGATTTGTATCAGATCTTTCTCCATCGTTGAATAGCTGATATAAATCTCATCTGCAATATCATATAAATCAGCGTCCTGTGAAGAAGTTATAATTCTCTCCGAGATATATAAAAGACGTTCATTTTGTGATGAAAAATCATAAACGAAGGAATTGTCGGGCTTTTGATTGCAGGTACTATCCAGTGTGGAAAGCCGGTAGCCATTACTTGAAGATTGTATGATAAGTTTTTCTTCATTTATTTCACGGATATAATTTCGAATCGTCCGATCTGAAACATTAAGGCGTGAAGAAAGCTCTTTTCCTGTAACAGGATGATTTGCACTTGATAATAAAGCAAGTAGTTTCTTTTTCTTATCCATAACGATCTCCTTATTCTCACCTATATACCCTCCATGTATATATTATATATACATTCAATAAAAAGCACCAAATAATTCTTTTCCTACGCCTAGGAAATTATGGAAAGACAGATATTCCGGTACATGTAATAATGAAAGTGCAAAGAGTGAAAGGAGATGAGTTACATGAAGATTTTACTGATTTGCGGAAACGGTGTATCAAGTGGGATGATTGCACAGAAGATTAGAAAGGCAGGAATAGCGAGGGGCTATGATGCTGTTTCTGATGCATACAGTTATTCTCAGCTGTCAGAGGTCGTTGATGAATTTGATGTTGTACTTGTCGCACCGCAAATGAAATTCAATGAGGATATGATTCGGGATATCTGTGCTCTGCATCAAAAGCCATATGCAGTACTGGATAACTTTGTCTATTCTACATTGGATGGAGAAAGAGGATTTGATACTGTATTGTCTTTATTAAATGAAAAGGAGAAGGTATGAAAAACATTTATGAGAGGATAACTGCCTGGCTGGCAGGTCCATTTAGTACGAAGATATCAAGATTTACACAAAATGCCTATGTTATGGCGATTCAGAATGGCTTTCAAACAGTATTGCCGATGATTCTTGTCGGATCTATTGCCAGTCTGATTAATACCCTGCGTAATTTCTGGGAATGGGTACCCGATCTGTCTTTGGTGAATCAGTATTCCTTTGGGTTGATTGGTATATTTCTGGTCTTTATCCTACCGTATAATATCATGGAAAATAAAAAGCAGAATCGTGCAAAGCTCATATCCGGATTTACCGGTGTTTCGGTTTTGCTGGCGTTGTGTAATCCGGTATTCAGTGATGGCAGTATTTCACTCAATGCCGGTTATATCGGAACCGGAGGGATGACGGTGGGTCTTTTGGTTGGCTTACTGATCGGTGCGATATTTGCTGTCTATTTCAAGCATGGTCTGTTTTCAAAGGATACAAGTCTGCCTTCCATTGTTGTGAACTGGTTTGAATCCATCGTGCCTGTGTTTCTTGTTATCGGCATCGCTATCCTGATTGCTGGCTATGGTGTTAACCTGTTCGATCTGATGGAAGAAGTAGTATCTCCGATAGCAGCTATTGGAAATACATACTTAGGCTTTGTATTATTGTATTTTATTATGGCATTATGCTACAGTCTCGGGCTGAGCGCATGGGCTGTATATCCTATTTTCCTTGCTTTGGCGTTAAATAATATTGCTGCCAATATAGATATGGTCGCAGCAGGTAAGGATGCAGTTTTCATCACTACAGTTGAGGTGGTATTCTGTGGCTGGTGCTGTATGGGCGGTATGGGCTGTACAATTCCTTTGAATATTCAAATGCTCCGTTCAAAATCAAAGAAAATAAATGCGATAGGAAAGGCAGCTATATTTCCATCCCTGTTCAATATCAATGAGCCTGTTATGTACGGCTTGCCTGTAGTATGGAATCCGATTATGATGATTCCCTATCTTCTGGTCTCCTTTATAGTACCATCGCTTGTTTATCTGGTTCTTACAGTGGGCTTTGTGGATATTCCAGCTAGAGCATTTCAAATGAACTTCCTTCCGCAACCCATCGCTACCTTCCTTATAAATTATGACTTCAGAGGGGTGATTTTCTGGATTCTGTTATTTATGTTGATTTATCTGATTTATCTTCCGTTTTTTCAAGTATATGAAAATCAGGAAATGAAAAAAGAAGCAGCGGAAGAAGGAAAGGAAACGGTATAGACAGTATGAAACAGACAAAAGAAGAATGCGTGATCACAGCTGCTATGAATATTATCCTGCATGCCGGAAATGCCAGAAATATTTTACGGGATGCAGGAAAACGGATCGCAGAGGGGCAAAATATGGATGCGATTGCACAGCAGCTGGAGGAAGCAAGGGATAGCATTCTGCTTGCACACAAGGCGCAGACTGATATACTGCATGAAGAAGCTGAAGGGAAACATATTGAGGTAACCGTTTTGTTCTCCCATGCACAGGATACGCTTATGACAACGCAAAGTGAATTATTCTTTGTGGAAACATTATATGAACTGGAAATGAACAGGAGGAAATAAACGTTATGAAATCAACTTTTTTATGGGGTGTTGCCACTGCAGCAAATCAGTGCGAGGGTGCCTGGCAGGAGGGAGAAAAAGGTATTTCCACTGCAGATATACTATACGATGGAACTGCCGGAGAATATCCGGAGAATTTAAAAATTTATCCGGAACGTTATTATACTTATCATACAGGAAATGACTTTTATCACCGTTATAAAGAAGATATCGCTTTAATGAAGGAAATGGGAATCAAGTGTTTCCGCATGTCAATTGCATGGACAAGAATTTATCCTAAGGGAATTGAAGATAAACCAAATGAGGAAGGACTGGCTTTTTATGATCGCGTTTTTGATGAGCTGAAAAAGCAGGGAATCGAACCGCTTGTAACAATATCACATTACGAAATGCCATTGTATCTGGTACAGGCATATGGCGGATGGAAACATAGATGCGTTATTGATCATTATGTAAAATATGCGAAAACAATACTGGACCGCTTTCATGAAAAAGTTAACTATTGGATCACCTTTAACGAAATGAATTTTATCAGTACGATACCGTTTTGTGCAGGAGGTCTGTTAATCAGAGGTAAGGATAATAAGGAACAGGATATGTTTCAGGGAGCACATCATCAACTGGTGGCGCATGCTCTTGTGACAGCCTACAGTCATGGATCATATCCGGATTTAAAGATTGGGTGCATGGTTTGTGGTACACTTGCCTATGCACAGACTCCGAATCCACAGGATGCTTTGGAACAGCTGGAATGTGACAGGGAAACCTACTATTATACAGATGTGTTTGTAAGAGGAAGATATCCGAATTATGCGGACAGTTTTTTGAAGAAAAAGCAGGTTGTTTTACAGAAACAGGAAGGTGACGATGAAATCTTAGCAAAGGGAAAGGTGGATTTCCTTGCATTCAGCTATTATTTCACTAGAATTGCCCCGATCAATCCGGATAACGATCCGGATTTAACAGATAATGAACGTATGCTTGGAAAACTCGAAAATCCTTATTTACAACGAACACAATGGGGTTGGGTAATTGATCCTGTAGGCTTCCGTCTCGCCTTGAATAAATTTTATGACCGTTACCAGATACCGCTGTTTGTAACTGAAAATGGTCTTGGCGCAAGAGATGTATTGTGTGAGGACAAAAGGATTCATGATGACTACCGTATTGATTATCTCAGACAGCATATCCGGGAGTTGAAAAAAGCAGTTGAAATAGATGGTGTTGATGTTATGGGCTATACCTCATGGAGTGGCATTGATCTGGTTTCCGCAACAACTGCACAAATTACGAAGCGCTACGGACATATTTACGTAGATTATGATGATCAGGGAAACGGTACTGGAAATCGATTTAAAAAAGATAGCTTTGCGTGGTATAAGAGAGTTATTGAAACAAACGGTGAGCAATTATAATAGAGGAGTCTGTAAAAGGAGTTGGTTACAGGCTCCTTTTATGCAGGTCTTATAATCAGGCAAATTTAATATTGAAAGAAGACCGGTATGCTTAATTTTCTGTAAACACTTTTACTTTTATATAAGTTTTATGTTGAAAGTATTTACATTTATTGAAAAATAATCGAAAAGAAGGTATGATAATAAATGTAAAAAGGAGAGAAACTGTATGAAAAAGCTAAAAAAACTGATGTTATCGCTCTTCATGGGAATCAGTGTTCTCAGCCTGAGTGCCTGCGGGGGCGGGGAAGAAAGCAGCAGTGAGCTCAAGGTTGCACTTGGCGGACAGATTACCAGTCTGGATCCGGCGCTTGCGGATGACACGTATTCCATGATCGTAATTCAGAACATGTATCGTACCTTGTTCAAGCTGGACGAGGAAGGGAAGCTGGTAAAGGATCTTTGTGAGGACTATAAAGTCAGCGAGGATGGGAAAACCTACACATTTACCATTAAGGACGCAAAATGGAGTGATGGGGAAGCAGTAAAGGCAGACGACTTTGTTTACGGTATCAAGCGAGGACTTTCTTACGGTCCTGAGAATTCTTATAATGCACAGGATGGAAGAAAATACATTGTCGGAGCGCAAAAGGCTTATGAAAAGAATATGAAAATTAAGGATATGAAGGATGTTGGCGTAAAAAAGGTGGATGACAAAACCTTTACCATTGACTTGATTCAGCCTGTTCAATATTTTGACAAGCTGATGACACAGGGGATTTATACACCGCTTCGTTCTGATATTGCAAAGGAAAAGAATTCCGAATGGTCTCTATCGGCAGATGTACCGGTGAACGGACCATTCAAGGCAGAAAGTGTGAATCCTGCAGATGCGGTTGATCTGGTAAAGAATACAGAATATTACGAGGCAGACAAAACAACGCTGGAAAAACTGCACTTCAAGATTATGGAAGACAGCGTTTCTCAGTATCAGGGCTATGATGCAGGAGAGATTGATTTTGCTACCTATGTTGCAAATGAAGGATATACCAATTATAAAGGCAAGGATGATCTGTATCGGGTGGATCCATATGTATCCAATTACTTTATTGACATCAACTCCTTATCTACAGAAAATAAAGCACTGCAGGACGTCAATGTTCGTAAAGCAATGGCAATGGCAGTTGATCGTGACGGTATCGTAAAGGTACTGGATACAGGAGATTATGTAACGCCGCTGTTTGGTCTGGTTCCACATGGAATTCAGGGAGAAAAGGAAGATTTCCGTAAAGAAGCGGATGATGCAGGTAATTTAATTAAATATGATCTGAAGGGTGCACAGGCACTTATGAAGAAAGCTGGATACTCCGACAGCAAAAAGCTGACAATCAAATACAAGACGACCGGTCAGCAGGAAAATATGGATATCGCTCAAATACTGCAGGAACAGTTCAAGAAAATTTATATTGATTTGAAAATTGAACAGGTGGAACAGGGTGTCTTCTATCAGCAGGTAGATGGCGGTCAGTTTGAAACAAGCCGTTATGGTCTGAGTGCCACGACACTGGATCCTGCCGCAGCATATCTTGGTATGTGGCAGAAGGAATCTCAAGCGGTCCTGATTTTCGATGATGCAGAATACGAGGATCTAATGGCGAAGGCTGCACTGGAAACGGATGCTGTGAAGCGTATGCAGCTGCTGCATGATGCAGAGAATCGAATGATTGTTGAACAGGCTTACTTCATTCCACTGGTAACAAATACACAGGTGATGCTGAAAAAGCCGAGTGTGAAGGGGCTGGAACGTACACCGGCAGCAATGTTCTACTTTGAACATGTAACAATCGAATAGCAAAAGAAAGAAACAGAGAGCCCATCTCTGTTTCTTATTCCATGTGAAAGTCTTGATACAACTGCATAAAAAGCAAGCTGTAAACGGATATGCAAATACTGATGTTAGTATTTTTAAGGTAATATCAATGAGAATAGTGGAGGCTACGATATGAAAGAGGAAAGAAAAAAGCAGCTGGAAGAGCTGTATGCGGCAAAGGTGCAGGCCAAAGCTGAGGAAATCAGCAAATGGATATACGAACATCCCGAAGATGGTGATCAGGAATTTTTGTCAAGTGCCTATATTTGTGAACAGCTGAAGGAGGCAGGCTTTTCTGTACAGCTCCCGTACGGTTCTTTGAAGACAGCATTTCGATGCGAGCTGAAGGGCAGTAAGCCGGGAGCAACCTATGCATTTTTGGCAGAATATGATGCCTTGCCGGGGTATGGTGAGCAGCACGATGAGCTTGCACATGCCTGTGGACACAACTGGATCGGAGCGGTGTGTGCGGGTGTGGGGCTCATGTTTGCACAGATGCAGGAGGAACTGGAGGGTACCATTGTTATTATGGGAACCCCTGCAGAGGAAACAACCGGTGGAAAATGTGTGCTTGTTGAGGAAGGTGTATTTGATGACGATTAAAGAACTTTATGAATACGCCAAAGAAAATGGAATAGAAGATAAGCAGTTAGTCGCTGTATGCTTTGAGAATGGCTGTGTTCTTGTAGATGATGAATACCCTTTTGGAATTGAGGACGGTGTATTTAATGATTGAAATAGGCAATAATTTAGCGATGATAATTTATCGGGAAAGGGTGTAATTGACCATGAATAAAGTTATTTTAATGGGTCGCTTGACCAAAGATCCAGAAGTACGTTACACGCAGACCGGCAAAGTAGTAACGCAGTTTACGTTAGCGGTAGACAGACCTTTTAAAGATGCTAATGGCAATAAAGAAACTGATTTTATCCCCGTTGTTGTTTGGGGTAAAGCTGCTGAATTAGTGGGTAACAGCTGTCAAAAGGGACATAGACTACTTGTAGACGGACGTTTGCAAATACGCAGCTACGAAGCAAAAGATGGCAGCAAACGTTGGGTGTCTGAAATAATCGCAAATGGTGTGGAGTTTGTAGAGCGAAAATCTGATAAAGGCGGTACAAGCGGCGATAAAAGCGAGTTTGAGCAGTTCGGGCATGCGGTGCCGTTCGATGAGGAGATCCCATTCTAATGAAATCAAATACAGCGTTAGTAATTGGTATAGCAATAGGTGTGGGTAGTGAGATAGGACAATATATAGTATGGACTATGATAATGCGGTAGAAGGAGCTGAAAACGTGATAGATTGTGAAAAATGTTATAGGCTAAAAAGTTGTGGGGACAGATATTATTGTGCGTTTATAGGCTTAAATCCTTGTATTAGAGGAGAACATACACCAGTACAAGAGTATAAAGGTGCAGCAAATCCGCTAACATCGACAGATCCACGTTTAGCTCATTTACAAGAGCAGCAACGTAGGCGTGAGGAAGCTAGGGCAGGGAAAGAAACAGACACGGGAAAAGAGCACTACAAGCCGCACAAAACTATGAAAGTAGTATTTAGGGATATCATGGATAAACACGGTGGGATTCCGATATTTCAACCGCTTGGAAATTCGGCATCGTCTAAAGCATTTGACTGGAGCGATATGCATACAACAATTTTTGAAATGGGGTTTGCTGGGTGGGATGTTCCGGCGATTGCTCAAAAGCTGAATGTGAGTAAAAATACGCTATATTCATACATCGGTAGATATAGGGGGTAAAATGATAATGATACTTGGCAAGAAAACCTTAAAGTCTGTAGAAAACAAATTTTTCAATTACCAAAAAATAAAAGATGCCATTATTGATGCACGAGCTGAACAGGATTCTAAAGGTGGTTTTACCGGCGGAGATAATGGACATAGTCGAGTATCAGACCCCACTGCTATAGCGGCACTAAAGCATATAACTCCACTTCATTATGTGACTATAAAAGATGGTCTATGGGATATTAAGGTTTATAATCCTGAAAAATGGATATCGATTATAGAGTATTGCTTTGGTTTATATAATAATTCTTTGACTGGCGAATTAGCTAAACGCAGGTATATAAAACACGAAACGCCTGAGTTTACTATGGGAGAAATGAGAATCAGTAGTAAAAACACGTATTATTCGTGGCGTGATGATATTGCTATGATAGCTGTAATGTTAGCTGTAGGAGAAGGTATTATTGATCCAACTACTGTTACAGAATGAAATGGAGGTTTAAGGATGTCTTATATATACAAGAATGAACCTAAAAAGCCTCCTTCTCCCCCACGGATAGGTTGTTTTAAAGGCGAAGAAAAGTATAAAGCTGATATTAAATTTGAAAAAATAATTAAAGATCTTTATCCTTCGAATTTACGACAGAAAGACATTGTACAACTTATGCATAGTCGTTATGGATGGTCTGCTAGCGAAAGCGCCTTTTGTGATAAGATGCGTAGAGGACTAAAACTTTGCGAAGCTGAACAGTTGTTGAATGTATTAGGTTATGAATTAATAATAAACAAGAAGTAAAAAGTTCTGAACCTTTTTTTACTTTTTATATGTTATATTATCAGTGTAAGCTTCTGTCTTATTAATAAAACGAAAGCCTGTGGGTGAGTAGTTGGGGCCCAAAGCTGCGGCTACAGGCTTTAAATGATTTATCAAAAAGCCTGTATTTTGATAAGTAAGGAAAAGCCACTTATCAAAAATGGCCTATTTTGATATAACGCATACGCAGTAACCCGCTCACTATCCGAGCAAGTGGCAAACCGTATGTTTGAGAGTAGTGTAATCTTCGCAGGGAAGCCTAGTAACGGGATAACCTGCAAAGGTGAAACGTTCAGGCTTAGCGCTTGGACACTATCTGTGTAGCTCAGATGGCAAGAGCGATTGATTTTTAATCATTGGTCGCGGGTTCAAGTCCCGCCACGGATATAGCTTATATGCGAAGTATGCCTGATGGTCTTGCGTTATGATATCCACTGACGCACGGCGGAAAACTAATCAGCGTAAATAATGGCATTAGCTGGGCTTCGCTCCAATTTAATCTACATAAATAATTCGGCGTTAAAAGACCGATAAAACACGGTAATATATATCAAAATTTAGCATAAAAAATAAGGAGATGTAATTATGAGAAAAACCGAAATGGAATTAAAAGATACAGTTGAATTAATGAATAGTGCGGATTACAAAGATAGGTTTAAAGCTGAGTACTGGCAAAACCAACTTAGATACGAAAAACTACATGATATGGTAATCAAATATGAAGCAGGCACTTTAAACTTTACGCCTACTTGTGATATTGAATTGCTGAAAAAACAAAAATCACATATGGGGCAGTACCTTTACTACTTAGAGTTAAGAGCAGAGATTGAAGGGATTGACCTAAAGGGCGTGGATATGCCACAAAAAGATATTGTTGTAGCAATTCATGGAAGAAAAATGCCAAATAATTGTGGGGAATGTGATCTGCGAGCATTTTTCAAAGCAGATGTTCCGCCAAGAGAAAATTGCGAAAGATGTATTTTAACAGATTGGCCTGTTGATGTAAATGATAAAAAAAGGCGGTCGCCTGGTTGCCCGTTTGTTGAAGCGATTACTCTAAAATAACATAAGAATAACTAAAGGCACTTAACTTAGGTTAGGTGCTTTTATTTTTAGAGAGGTTAGATGAGACCATGGGCAGATTCTCAGGAAAAATAAATAAATTATGTACTGCACTTTCACAGCGTGGGAAAATATATCTCATAGATCGTAGGCAGCAGTATAGCCGAAAATTAAATAAACCTGTAACTATTATTATCCTCAACCGTCTTTACACAACAGCAGAATATAATAAACTATTTCCTATGAATAAAAAGGATCCGAAAAAACAGAAATTTGTAAAGAAGCCGGTAGTGGATAGTTTTAAAGAAATAGAGATATTATTGGCACTTGTAGCTATTTATAAAGAAGGTGATGATAGTGCTTGATAAACTTACGAAAAAGCAAAAATTGTTCGCTGATTGGTATATAAAGTTGGGAAATGCTACAGAAGCTGCAAAAAAGGCTGGGTATAGTGAAAAGACGGCTAGAGTAACTGCTTGTGAAAACCTAACCAAGCCTAACATTCTCGCGTATATAGATGAGCGTTCCAAGCCGCAGCAAGAGGAAGAAGAAAAACTAATTGCCGAAGGCGAGGATGTTTTAAAATTTTTAACAAGTGTTATGAACGGTGAAGAAAATGATCAATTCGATCTTCCACCACAACTAAGTGATCGTATAAAGGCTGCGGAACTTCTGGGGAAACGTTATTCACTTTTTAGGGAGGTAAAAACTCTAAAACATGAAAGTAACCCATATGAAAATTTGTCAGAAGATCAACTGATGAAGCTAGCTGATGAAAATGAATAAAAAAATGATTGCCTTCGGTGCTAAGTGTGAATTAGCACGGCGAAGGTTTTTTTATTACTGCAAACTAAAGGCACCAGATTTTTACCGCGAAGACAGACCCTATATTGTAACACTATGTGATAATTTACAGAAATTCATAGAAGGCGACGATGATGTTTTAATACTTAATTTACCGCCAAGGTTTGGGAAAAGTCGTACTGCACAAAACCTTGTGGAGTGGATATTGGGAAAAGATAAGACTTATAAGATTATGACTGGTTCTTACAACGAAACACTGTCCACTAATTTTGCCAAAGGTGTGAGAAATTCTATACAAGAAGAAAAAGCAGATGATTATGTACCAGTATTTTCAGATGTGTTTGCTGGAATAAAAATAAAAGCTGGTGACGGAGCTATGAACCTATGGAGTTTGGAAGGCGGATATAATAATTATCTTGCTACATCGCCTAGCGGAACAGCAACAGGCTTTGGTTGTAATCTTTTGATCATAGATGACTTAATTAAGTCTGCTAAAGAAGCATATAACGATAATGTTAAGCAAGAGCATTGGAGCTGGTTTACTAATACAATGCTGTCGCGTTTAGAGGAAGGCGGCAAAATTATCATTATTATGACGCGCTGGGCTAGTGATGATTTAGCTGGCAAAGTGCTAACAAAATTTACTGCATTAGGTAAAAAAATAATGCATATCAACCTTAAGGCCAAGCAAGATGATGGTTCCATGCTCTGTAAAGAGATCTTTTCTGCTAAGTCGTATGAGTTTAAGAGACAAACATTAGGTATAGATATATTTATGGCCAATTATCAACAAGAACCAATTGATTTAAAAGGTTGTTTATATAGCAGTTTTAAAACATATGATGATATTCCGCGAGATGTAAACGGTACATCGTTGTTTAGCAGTATAAAATGTTATACAGATACTGCCGATACCGGCGAAGATTATTTGTGCAGCATTGTTTATGGCGAGTATAACAAAGAGGCTTATGTACTTGATGTTTTATATACTAAGGAACCAATGGAGATTACGGAGCCAGCTCAAGCAAAAATGCTTGTTGAAAACAATGTAAATGATGCTGATATTGAAAGTAATAATGGTGGTAGAGGATATGCGCGTAATGTAGGGAGTATTTTACAGACACAATACAACTGGAATAAATGTCGTATAAATTGGTTTCATCAGTCAGCTAACAAGAAAGCGCGTATTTTATCTAATGCTACTTGGGTTATGGAACATATTTATTTTCCTGCAAATTGGAAAGACCGGTGGCCTGAATATTACGAAGATATGAATCGGTATCAACGTGAAGGTAAAAATGCGCATGATGATGCACCTGATGCTACTACTGGCATCGCAGAAAAGATGGCTACAGGATACAAAAGAAAAATTAATCCTCGGATATTACGGAGGTAAAAATGAGAACGAAACCGCATTCAAAACAGTTAAAAATGAAAATAAATAACATGATAGTTGCGGATACTGCTCCTAAAATGTTGTGCCCGGATGATTTTAACCTGCCCTATACTTTGGGTGGTGTGCCGGAAGAACAGCAAGTTATTTTAGATAGTTGCTTTGCTCCGGTATCGTCACTTTTAGAGCACAGCATCAAGGGGCTTGCCGCAGAAGGTATCCCGATGTTTGTCGGCTATGGTGTTTTAACAGGCCTTGCGCAAGTCGGGATTGTTCGCGCCGGCATTGAAATGCGGTCTGACGAAATGACTCGTAAATGGGGCGAGTTTATCAGGACTGGCGATAACGATGACACTGATACTGATGATAATGACGATAAAGTCAAAAAACTTAACGAAGATGCTGTGAAATATAAATTGCCTGCGATATTTAATAAAGCTTCTAGCTATTGTGGGTATTATGGCGGCACGCTAGGCTTTATTGATACTGGAGAGGCGCAGGATAGATGGGCTGATCCTCTGATTTTATCGCAGGAAACTATCAAACAAGGCGGGTTTAAAGGTGTAAAACTTATTGAGCCATATGTAGTAAGCCCTGGTTATTATAATTCGGTTAACCCGATGGCAGATGATTATTTTAAGCCTACACTATGGTATGTGCAGGGGATACCAGTACATGCTTCAAGGATGCTGTACTTCGCAGAAAATGCACTGCCAACTATTCTGCGGCCGGCTTATAATTTTTTTGGCTTATCATTAGCGCAAAAGGTATTGGATGCAGTAAGTCATTTTACTGGTTGTCGAGAGTCGGCAAACCGGTTGCTTGAAAAATATTCGCTTACTGTTTTTAAAACTGATATGACTGAAATATTAAGTGGTGGTATGGATACGACACTGCAGCAGCGCATACAGTATTTTGTCCAGAACCGGAGTAATGACGGCTGTGCTACGATCGACAAAGAAAAAGAAGATTTGGTCGTTATGACCACGTCTTTGGCTGGTGTAACTGATTTGGTAAGGCAGGCAATGGAATATGTTGCGGCGATGTTTAACGAGCCTGTAACGAAGATGTGGGGACTTTCACCGGCAGGTTTTAATACCGGCGACTCTGACCTGCGTAATCACTATGATAATATCGAAAGTCTGCAGCAGAAAATGTTTGGCGAACCTATGACAAGGTTATGCAAACTTTTACAGCTTAATGCGTTTGGCGAAATTGATCCGGCAATAGAGTTTAAATTTGCACCATTATCAGAAGATGATGAAGCGCTTAAAATTACCAATAATAAGACTAAAGCTGAAACTAATGTAATGCTTATGGATGCTGGGGTCGTAGCTCCGGAAGAAGTACGCGAACAGTTGATTAATGATCCGGACAGCGGTTTTAATAATTTAGAACCTTATAACCCTGTTGCTCCGAGTACTGACCCGTTAGAACCTTTTGACCTGTCTCTTGATCCGCTCGATAGCCCTGATATTGAACGGAAAGAAGTGACAATAGATGCCAATTTTAATGAAAGCGATCACAAGCGAGATGCAGATGGAAAATTTACATCTGGCGGCGGTTCAAGTGAAAGTGGCAATGAGTTGACAAAATCGGCGAAGGAATTGATGGGCAAGGAGTATAAAGGCTACACAGGTCAAAAGGCTATAGATAAGTTGCTTCAAGAGAAAAACGGACATATAAAAACGCCTTTACCCGTGAGGATATAGGCGGCATAAGTGTATTATGGGGTGACGATAAAGCGGGGCTAAAACATATAATTACACAACGTACTAAACAGGGGTTTACACAAGAGAAACTTGATAAATTTTTCTCTGAACTTGGTAATGTTATTGAAACAGGTGCATTGGGAAAAAATGATCGAGGAACTTTTGAGCTGTCGAAAGACGGAAAAGTTGCTGTTGTTTCACCAGAACTGCATGAAAATAATTTTACATTTCTTCTAACTGCATTCAAGAGAAGAACAAAAAAATAAAATAGATTGTCGGATGGACGCCGTCTGGGATTGACACCCAGTTCCCATCATTCGTTAGCAGCTAAGGCGACTTTCTGCTGTCGACAATCTATTTGGTAAATACATTATATCATATTACCAATATAGGAGCAATATATGAAACAGCAAACTTTTGGTCGCAGTCGCCCAAGTATAGCTTGGGAACTGCAATACAGGCGAGTGTTAGAGGAACTTATTGCTAAGATGCAAAAAGATGTTGAGCAGGAAATAACTCAATATTATAACAACGAACTTGTTACTGATGCTGCTTCGGTTAAGTGGGTACAGATAATGAAGGCGCTTCGACAAAAGTGGTACCGTGAATTTGATGTAAAGGCCCGCGAACTGGCTAAGTGGTTTGCGGATAAAACCAATAAGCGAACTATGGCGCAGATCCAGCGCAAGCTAAAGGAAGTGGGTATGACTATAACTCCTTCTTACACAGCAGCGCAGAAACAACTCATCAGTGAGATTGTTGCTGAAAATGTTGGAATGATTAAATCCATACCGCAGCAGTATTTGAGAGGAATACAAAAAGTCACTGCGGGCACTTTTAAGCGTGGTGGTGATCGGGCGACACTGGCGAAATACCTTGAAAAAGTCTTAAAACGTGTTGTTGATGACGAAAATAAAAAAATACGGCATCGTGCCGTACTTATTGCCAGAGATCAGACCAATAAGGCTACACAGCAACTGGCAACTGCCAATGCACAGGCGTTAGGTGCAACTAAAGGTCGTTGGATACACGTGCCAGGTAAATATAGCAGTCGTAAAACTCATGTTGAAATGAATGGGAAAGTATTTCCTTTGTCAGATGGGTTGTACGATAAAGATGTACACCGAAATGTCAAACCGGGTGAGCTTATATATTGTAACTGCCAATTTGAGGTTTTAATGCCAGGATTTGATGAATAATAAAATAATTCAGACGTCTACAAAAGTAGGCGTCTTTTTTATGCCCACTTTTAGAGAGAGGGGGTGAAACCAAAATGAATCAAGATAAAAATAAAATTGCTTTTGACGCTCGTTTGAGCATGCGCCACATTGACGACAACGGTTATTTACATGTTGCGCTGACGCCTATCAGTAAGGCCTGTGTCAATCCTTACCTTGGCCGTGAACTGCCTGGCTGGGAAGAAGAAGGTCTTGATCCGGACCGCATTTATTATGGACTGCGTGATCCTGAAGAACTGGAAAAAGCAGCTTCGACTTTTAATGGGCTACCGTTGCTTTTAGATCACCATACTATCAGCGCATATAATCCACAGAAGATTTACACAGTCGGTAGTACAGGGACAGACGCAGTGTTTGAAGCACCGTATCTTAAAAACAGTATGAGCGTTACTGATGCTGAAGCTATTGCTGCTATTGAGGATGGCACAGCGAGAGAAATTTCCTGCGCTTACAGATTTACGCCAGACTTTACAGCCGGAGAATATGACGTAGGTAATGGTGACAAGGTACATTATGACTTTATTATGCGTGAGATATCGGGAAACCATGTCGCGCTTGTGGCAGAAGGTCGTGCAGGGGCTGATGTAGCCGTTGCAGACAGTATGCCACATTTAAATATTAAACAAAGGGGGACCAAACAAATGACAAAAAGACAAAGAATTTTAGCTTTTAAACGCCGTCGCTATGGTTTGGCTGAAGATGCTAATTTAGGCATCGAAGCGTCCGAAGTTACCAGCGCCGGCTTTTTAAAAGCGGTCAACGTTATTGAGGCACAAGTTGAGGGCTATGACCCGCGTGAAGTAGGTCTTGATATTGATGCTAATGCTACCGTTGACGAAATCATAACTAAGTTTATGCCAGGTTTGGATGATGAAAGCAAGGAAGCTTACCGAGGTATCCTGACCAAACTTAAAGGCGCAGACGTTGCCGATGAGGATATTGAAAAAACCTTAGAGGATGACGACTTTGAGGAAGGCGTCAAGTATGGTGAAAAACTGGAAAAAGATCCGGCAGAGCGTCGGAAACTTGACAGTGAACATGAATCTGAGGGAATGAAAAAAGTCTTGGACGAAGATGTCAAAGTTGAAGATGATGAACTTGACGAAAAAATGAAGGACCCTGCTTTTAAAGCAGCCTTTGAAATGGGCGTCAAATATGGTGAAAAACGTGAAAAGGCTGATCCTACACGTATTGACCGTGACCACGAACGTGAGGGAGAAAAACGTGCTCTAGGCGAGGATACTATCGCTAAAGTTAAAGCTCAGGTTGCTAAAGAGATGCGTGGTAGCTTGCGTGCGTTAAACAACGCTGCAGCCAAAGTAAGACCTATTGTCGGCACTATTCAGGACCCTATGGCTTTTGACAGTGCCGAGGATATTTATGCATTCGCTTTGCGTCAAGCAGGTAAAGATCCTGCCAACTATAGCAAAGCTGCTTATGCAGGTATGGTTGATATTTTGCTTGATGCTAAAGCTGCTTATCCTATCGCTAACGACAGTGCTTTTGGACGTCGTAGTACTTTAGACGAAGGAAGCATGAAAGCTTTTGAACGTCTTGAAAAAATCCAGTAGAGGAGGATTAAAATAATGGCTGATTTTCAAACTAAAGTAAATATTTATCCTGCGGTGGGCGTACCGGGTGCGTTTGCATCTGTCAATCCTATCGTATCTACATCGCTCGGCCGTATTGCAGGCGCCGATGTACCTATCGGTGGTTTCTGCTGGGATGACCCGAGCAATGAGGGCGAAGTTTTGCCCAGCGGTACTGGCAAGCCTTTAGGCTTCGTCTGTCGCGATGTGATTTATCCTATCGCATCCTTTGATCCTGCACAGAACTTTGTGCCTGAAGGTTGTACTCCATGCATTATGGTCGAAGGCGACTTCTATGTTCAACCGGAGGCTGCAGTAACCAAGGGGCAGAAGGTGTTTGCAAATTTAACTACAGGCGCTGTATCGGGTGGAGCTGCTGGTGCTACTGTGTCCGGCTCGGTTGAAACCGACTGGGCATTTGCTACTGGTGCAGAAGCTGGTGGCATCGCGATTATTACTAACTACGGAGCTACTCCGGTTATTCCGGCAGCTGGCGCATAAGGGGGGACATAAATAATGCTTACTGAAAGAGATGCAATGCGCTTGATGCGCGAAAAGGGATTTGTCTTTGATCGCGCACAAGGCTTTATTACTGAAAAAAATATGCAGCGTATTTTACAGGATAGCGCTGCAATGATTACTGCTCCTAACAGCGGTGTACCAGCTGTAATGACTACATGGATTGATCCTGCTGTAGTGGAAATTCTTACAGCACCAACTAACGCCCGCGAGATCTTTGGTGAAACGAAGAAAGGCGACTGGACTGACAGCAATGCTATCTTCAAGGCTGTTGAGGCTACCGGTGAAAGCACTGAGTACACCGACTACGGCAACGGTGCTACAGCTGACGTTAATGTTACCTATCCGACACGTCAAAATTATCTGGCTCAAACCCATATCCGTTATGGTGAGTTAGAAATGGCAGTGTCTGGCCGGGCCATGATCAATCTGGCATCTGAAAAACAGCGTAGCGCCGCTACAATCATCAACAAGGAACAGAATAAGTTTTATTTGTATGGCGTGAAAGGTAAAGAAATCTATGGGTTACTCAATGACCCAAATTTGCCTGCTGCACTGACACCGTCCGTAGTTGATACAGAGAAGACTAAATGGACAGATAAAACCACTCAACAGATTTATAATGATATCTTGCTTTTGGCAGCAGAACTGTTTGAGAACTCTAATGGCAATATCGACGAAAAGTCCGACCTTGTGCTTGCAGTCCCGCCTGCTGTCAATGTTATGCTGGGCAAAGCTACTGATTTCAACGTTAGCGTCAAAGATATGCTTACTAAGTATTTTGACAATATCAGCTTTGTAACTTTGCCTGAATTGGCAGCAACCAGCGGTAACAGTGTTATGTTGATTGCTAGGACTGTACAGGGCTTACCGACTGCGCAGCTGGGGTATAGCGAAAAAATGCGTGCATTCCAGCTTATCCCGAATACTTCCAGCTGGGAGCAGAAATTTGCATTTGGTACTTATGGCGCGATTATCTATCGTCCGTTTGCGATCGCCAGCATGGCAGGCGTATAAACTTAAAATTAAGGCATCTGTGAAACACAGGTGCCTTTTTTATTTAAAGGAGCGATAATATGGCAACTAAAAGAACACCTAAACCTACTACTGACGAAGTTGAAAACAAAACTACAGAAACGGCACAAGAAGCGGAAAAAGTGACTTCGACGGCTACTGCTGACGAAGTTGTTGACGGCGAAGTAATCGGTGGCGAAACAGAAGAAACTGTCGAAGAAGCACCGATGCAGACTAGCGGTGAAACTGTAACCGTCTGCTCTAACTACCCGCGCGACTTGAAATTTATGGTTCCAGATAATTCCGGACGTCAAGTAGCTATAGTTATCAAAGGTAATGCCACAAACCTGCGCGGCAAAGAAAAAGGCATTATCCCTATCGGTGGCTATGGTGTGACTACAGGCGTGCCCAAAGATGCCTGGGAATGGATTTTAAAACATCGTCCTGACGATGAGTTTATTAAAAAAGGATTGGTTTTTGCTACTACGGCAGCCAAAGCCAGAGCTGCTGCTAAAGAACGCGCTGAATTGCGACATGGTTTTGAGCCTGCCGATACCAAAAAAGCAAACAGCCGTCCCTATAATGGCTAATCATGGACGGAGTAGTAATATTTGATCCTGCCAAATTCAATGAACTGTATCCGCAATTTGCTGCGGTGTCCGATGTTATCTTAACTAATTATTTTAATGCGGCAACTCTGCTTTTGAATAACACGCCTAAATCGCTGGTTACGGACCTTGCTGAACGCGAAACGTTGCTTTATATCCTGACCTGCCATATTGCAACGCTGAAAGAGCGCGGTGACACGCTGGTAGGAACAATAACAAGCGCAGCAGAGGGAAAAGTCAATGTGTCGGTAACGCCGTTCAATAATGCTAACTGGTATCAGCAGACGCAGTGCGGAGCAATTTACTGGGCGGCTACTGCTAAATATCGTCTGGGGGTGCGCTATAATGCCTGGCATCCATGTTAAAAAAATAACCGGTGGCGAAAAGTTGCAGCAAAAACTGCGGGAAATAGCGGCAATCAAGGCGCAGGCAAAGGTAGGCTTTTTTGACAGGGCTACTTATCCAAATGGAACATCAGTGGCTTATGTGGCCTATCTTAACGAATACGGCGGCCATAATCCGCGTCGGCCTTTTATGAAGCACACTGCACGCAAGAATATTAAGAAATGGGTACTTGGTATCAAAAAAAATATCAAAATGGCAGGTATATCAAGGGCGAATGTTAAGCGTGCCTATGAACGCGCTGCTGTTGTAGCTGTTGGCGATGTTAAAAAGACGATTAAGGCGTGGCCGCCGGGCGGCAATAAAGAATCTACTGTTAAAGCCAAAGCACGGCGTGCCCGCAGCGGTAAGAATCTGCAGGCGATAAATTCTGAAACAGTATTGATCGATACAGGTCAAATGATTGGCGCCGTCAGTTATGAGGTGAAGGCATGATAGGTTTAAACTTGCATAAGGTCGTGCGGGGCGTTATTACTGCTGTGCATCCTGATGAAGAATGTACTCTTTATCAATCTGTCGGACAGGTCAACGTCAAAGGCATAGTCAAAAGCAAATATAGTGAGCCGCAATCCGTTAAGGTAAATTTTCAGCCGCTGGATACACAGGCGCTGCAGCATCTTGAACGTGTGGGCGATACCAAAGCCAGTGAGCAGATTTTTTTATATTCGGATATGATGATGCCGATTTCAGCAGGACAACGTCAGCCACTTTTACGCAGTGGTGATTTTATTAAACGGATTGATGGTACTTGGTGGCTGATAACGTCTGTTATTGAGGATTGGACACGTGACGGCTGGGCTAATGCAGGCATCAGTCAGCAAGTCACGGCACCGGATTTTAGCGCCAGCGACTGGAGCAAGGGTGATACAAATGTTTGAGGCAGTAAACGATTTTATTTTGAAATTCGCGCCTGGTGTGGTACAGGACAATATTTACCGAGGTTATTTTAACAGGGCCAGTCTGCCGGATGTTCAGGATTATACGGTAATTTCTGTGTCTGACACTTCGCGTGTAGGTACTAATATCGGCGACGATGCGCAGGCTGCCGACAATATCTATACGACAAAGGCCATGTATGAATACACGATTGACATTGACTTTGTCTGTGATGATCAGATGACGGCACACAAAAGAGCCTCAGCATTGGCTACTCTGGGACGCGATTATATTGCAGTTGATTTTTTCAAAGGCTATGCTATCGGCTTTAATTACGCTGACGATATGGCTTATTTACCTTTTGTCGATTTAAGTGACCAATACATACACCGCTATCGTGTGACGCTGCACCTGACACAATGGGAAAGCGTTAGCACTAGCCAGGAGTATGCAGAAAAGGTTGAGATCAACCTGGTCGAAAATATCGACGCTCACCATAAACCAAAAAAGGAGTGATCTTATGGCAATTCCTGCATCACAAATTGTAAATGTAACGCCGCGGGTTATTAATGCCGGCGGTAATGATTTGGAAATTACAGGGCTTATTTTAACAACAAATCCTTTGTGCATCGTGCCCGGAACAATGGCTTTTACATCTAAAGCAGCTGTAGGAAGTTATTTTGGACTTGACAGTGCTGAATATCTGGCTGCAACAAAATATTTTTTAGGTTATGATAATAGCTTTAGGAAACCGCGCCGTCTACGTTTTGCTCGCTTGCTAACTGAAGCGGCAGCCGGTAGCTTGATCGGTGGCACAGCGCAAAATCTGGAAACGCTGAAAACCATTACAGACGGTGGTTTGACTATCAGTATCGACGGTACTGAAAAAAGTGTGACCGGGCTGGATTTTAGCAGCGCCAATACTCAAAGCGATGTGGCCGCAGCGTTGCAGGCAAAACTTACGGGGACTACAGTAAACTATAACAGTAATTTAGGCAGCTTTATTGTTACATCGGCTACGACCGGTGTTGCATCGGCAGTTTCGGTTGCTTCTGGTGGCATCGCGGTTGGAGGTTATACTCCGGCACAAGCTTTAGGTCTTACTACAGATACCGGAGCTTTGGTATCTGCCGGCTCTGCTGAACTTACCCCGAGTCAAAATATGGACAGCATTATCGATCAAAACCAAAACTGGGTAAGTTTTACCACGTTGGATGCAGTAGATGATGCAACTGTTGTTGCTTTGGCCGAATGGACTAACCTGCAGAATGTTTCTTATATGTATTGCCCTTGGACACAAAACCCTGCAGATACGCTGCCCAGTAATACTTCTAATTTGCCTAATACTTTAATTGCGGCAAATCTTGAAGGGACTATCTTAACCTTTGGTGGGTTAGAAGATGCTTTACTGGTCCTTTCTATTGGTGCGTGCATTGATTGGAACAGGGTAAACGGCCTTGTAACTTATGCTTTCAAAACACAAACAGGGTTAGCTGCATCCGTGACAGATGAAACCACTGCTGAAAATCTGGTAGCTATGAATTGTAACTATTACGGGCGTTGGGCTACACGTAATGATGACTTTATCCAATATTATCAGGGCAAGATGATTGGCGGTAACTTTGGTTATGCTGATGCATATGTTGGTAATATCTGGCTGCGTAACGCTTTGCAGGTAGCTATTATGAACGGCTTGAATCAAACGGGACGTGTACCATACGTAGAACGTGGCTATGCCATTATCAGAGCGTGGTGCAGTGATCCAATCAACAGAGCACTGAATAATGGCATTATTGATACTGGGGTGACTTTATCTGAAGCGCAGAAAGCTGAGCTGATTACCGAAATCGGCCAGGATGTATCCAGTGAAATATTTACTAACGGCTACTACCTACAGATAACAGACCCGGGGGCAGTTGTTCGGGCTAACCGCGAAAGTCCTGTTATGGGACTGTGGTATACATATGGCGGCAGTGTTCATAAGGTAGAATTGCCAGCTACAGCAGTATTATAAATAAGAAGATCCCTCGTAATTGAGGGATCTTTTTTATCCGATTTTTAATTCTTTAATCAGGGCTTTTTGCAAAACATTAGAGAAGTTTATATTTTCGTCTAATGCTTTTTGATTAAGCCAAGCTGGGATGGTCAAAGTTTTTTTGACAGATTTAGTATTTTTCGCTAAATCTATATTTGCCTGAATTAAAGATATATATGTATTTTCTTCTTCGAGAATAATATTCTTAGGAGAGGTTGCTTGAGGAAGTTTTTCCCCTGCTTCCAAAATACCTAAGATATAACACTCCACTGCTTCAGCAGCGTTTGCAAGAATTTCTTGTTGGTTGTCCCCTTGTGTAGAGCATCCAACTAAATCTGGAAATTCTGCCCATAAACCGTCTTTGTCATCGTGTATAATTGCTGGATAAATAAGTAACATAATATTTACTCCTTTTATAATATGTAGAACGGGGCTTTATTCAAGCCCTGTTCTTTTTAAAATCTTTTTTTATAGTCCGAGTTTCATGTCTTTTCCATGAACTGGTATAACCTCTAATTTACCATCTTTCTTTAGTCGGTGATGGCTGCCTTTTATGCCATCTAATTCCCAACCATTTTTTATTAGTAATTTTAGCAGGTCTTTATCTTTCATTGTGACCATTAGCTGACCTCCTCACATGCATATCATAACACGTGTACACGTATAAAACAAGAAGGGTTAAATATTTTTTATTAAAATTAAGGAGTTGACAACATGGAAAATAGAAACATTACATCCGCTGATGCGACAATTGTATTACAATGCGAAGATTTATTTCCGCAGGGTATCATTTTAGAACAATTTTCTACTGATGCTATGATTTCACAGGCAGATGAAACCTTTGCAGAAACACGAAAAGGCGTCGACGGTCAAATGGTTGCCGGTTATGTAGACGGAGTAAAAACTTTGACTATTACACTTGAACCGTCCAGCCCTAGCGTCGAATATCTTGATACTTTAGCCAGGGCGACACGTTCAGGGAAAAAGATTTACTGGCTTACATTGCTGATGTCTATTCCGGCACTTGGTAAAACGCTTACTTACAGCAACGGTGTATTAAAGACAGGCAAGCTTTTGGCAGATGCACAGCAGGTTTTTGCGCCGATCCCTTATACATTCGATTTTGAAAGTGTTAAATAAGGAGTAAATTATGAGAAAAGAAGTTTTATTTAATATTACTGACGATGGCCGCCAGTTGACTTTTAAGGTCAAACAAATGCCAGCAACCAAAGGTGAACGATGGGTTAACAGAGTTGTTGCTTTATTGGCTAACTCTGCTACTGGACAAATCAGCGATTTTGAATTTAGTAGTTTAAAAGCTAAATTCAGTGGGCCCGACAAACTGCAGGAAATTTTTAAGGTTATTGGTCAACTGGATTATGACAAAGTAGAGCCGCTTTACGATGAGCTTTTGAATTGTTGTGAGCACGTACCAGACCCAGTTAATACAAGCTTTTCTGTGCCGTGTACTGCGGCGAATATCGATACGATTATCGGTGAATTTAAAAATCTGTATCGCCTGAGATGGGAAGCATTAAAGGTGAATTTTGATTTTTTTCAAGCCGGGCAGAGTGCCCAAGGTCAACAGGTCCAGCCGTCAATTACCTTTGCGAAAACTACCGCAACGTCGGGACGCTGACCGGTATCGTAGTATCTCAAAAGTTGGCAACGCTTTGCGAACTGCAGAGCGTTTACAGCTACGAGGATCTGCTCGATTTTTATGAGATCGTTGTAGTCAATAATATCAATGAATATCGAGCGATGGAGGAGGCGAAACGAAATAATGGCAGGTAGGAATATTGTCGATGAAATTTTTATTGCTATTGGTATGGACACCAGCGATGTAGATAAAAATATCAATGCACTAGTTGATAATGTAAGCGGCAAATTGAAAAGTATCGCTATGGGTGTGGTTGCTCCTGCTTTAGCCGCTATTACATCAGGGCAGATAGTGCAACAGTTCACGCAGGAGATTATTCAAGTGGACAGATTAAGCGAATCCTTGGGCATCAATATTGAGAAATTGCAGCAGTGGCAGGGTGCCGCTGAGATGGCAGGTGTCGCAGGAGAGGAAGTTGGTGAACTGTTTGCGGATATTAACGATTGGATGACAGATCTTGCTTATAATGACAGTGGTCCGTTAAAAGATGCAGTAGAAAAGGGGTTATTAACACCAGTAAAAAATGTTAATGGCGAATTAAAAAACTCTGAACAATATTTAATGGAGATGGCAGATTCTTTCCGCAATATGAGCAAACAGGAAGCTACAGGCATAGGCCGGCAGATCGGTATCGGCAGAGCTGATGTTGTGGCATGGCTACAGCAAGGCAGTGCCGGTATCAATGCTCAGTTAGAACATGTTAAAAGGCTTGGTGTGTATACCAAAGAAGATGCTAAAGCGGCCAAAGATTTTACTAATGCCAGTAATGATTTAGCCAGAGCTATGAAGATGATGCTTCTGCCGGTTTACAGGGTACTTGCTCCGGCAGCTACGAAAATTGCCGAAGGGTTGTCTTTTCTGGCGCAGCACGCCGAAGCATTGATACCTGTTTTGATTGGAGTATCAGGAGTAATGTTAAAGTCTGTATGGCCTGCACTAACTAAGCTTGCGTTAGCTGCGAAGTCTTTTATTTTATCGCCATGGGGAATTGCAATTGCCGCACTTTTGTTACTAGGATATATTTTAGAAGATTTTATAGGCTGGCTTAATGGAGAAAAAAATACTTTTGGTGATTATTATCAAGCTATAGCTGACTTCTTTAAAAACGGAGTTAAGGCATTAGAAGATTTTCAAAAAAATGCTAGAGCAGCTATAATTGGTTTTCGTGACGATGTTGTAAATGGATTTAATGATTTTGTAAGTTCAGCTCAAGCTGCTTTTGATAAAGTAAAACCATATATTGATGATTGGGTTGCTGTAATTACTTCTGCTGTTGAACTGGTTTTAGCAATCTGGAAATGGCTTATTGGTGGCGGAGATAAAGCTGCTGATGAAATTTCCAAGACCTTTGAAAAGTTAAAAAATAACTTAGGAAAACATTTTGATAATATGTGGGGAATTGTAAAAAAATTCTGGTCGGTTGTAGAACCTATATTTAGTAAAATAGCGGGGTTTTTCGGCGATGGAAATAAAAAAGTGCATCTATCTATTGATGACCGTAGAGCTGGTGGGATAGATAACAGCAATCGTCAGACCGATGTCAAACTAACTAATAATTTTTATGGTGTTAAAGATGCAGAAGATGCACGTGATAAATTTGCTCGAGATGCTCTTAGCAGTCCACTTGTTAATGGGCCTGCTAATGGATCATATTAATGATGGAGGTATAAGATATGACAACCCTACCAATTTCAGACAAACAAAAACAATCAAGTAAATGGCGCTTTGTAAATGAGCAAGGACGAAATGTACTGCCGGACGCAGTTGTATTTCAGGTAAGCGTTACATCGGGTGGCAAGGTGGTATCTGAACCTATCGAAAAAGGTTCTTTTATGAGCTATAACAAAGTTACTAGCCCTCTGGAAATCAACGCTGATCTATCATTTTCGGGGACTAATGCTTATTTACAATCTGTAATTGACATGATAGAGAATTTAAAACAGGAAATCAGCTATTTTTCTATTGTTACGCCAGTTTATGAGTATGAGCGCATGACACTGCAAAACTACGATTACAGTCTTAATGCTACTGATGGCTTAGGTGTGCTGCATATCAATGCGCAGTTTGTCGAAGTCCGTGAGGTCGATGTAGCTTACAGTAGTGTTGATGTCAGTACTATAACGGCGGCTGACGCTAAAAATCCGTCGGATGCCAGCAAAGTAAATACCGGCACTACTACGCCGGCCGAGCCGACTGCTGAACAAAAGAAAGTTGGCGAAACAGCACTTTATAAAATATTTGGTAAAGTAGGGCTGCCAGGTTCTCGAAAAAATGATGAGATTGATTGAACTTTAGATTATCGGTAGCAAATGATAGGTAAGGTGATAATATGCAAGTCATACCATTACAGCAAATACCGAACCAAGAATTTAATATTGTGTTGAATGGACAAAACTGTACTATCCATTTGTACCAAAAGGGTGATTATATGTATCTGGATTTGACCTGTGACGGTACTATTGTAAGGCAGGGAGGTATTTGCTTGACAGCAATGGATTTAGTGCAGTACCCAACGCCGTATTTTAGCGGTACGCTGTTTTTTGCCGATATGACGAACAAAGATACTGCCCCGCATTATAGCGGGCTTGGAACGCGTTATGTGCTTTACTATGAGGACGAATTATGACAAGTTTCAGCGAAAAAACAATCAGGACAACTGTATATATGCGGCAAGGTAGTTTTAATGGCGGCAGCAACACTGTAAGCTTTGAAGGCCTGCCTATAGAAGTAAACGTATCTAAACCGGGAGGAGAGGATATGGGCAAGGCTACTGTTACAGTAAATAACATGAAGTTAGATACTATGCAGCAGCTAACTATGCTGGCATTCAGGAAACTGCAAACTTTTAATAATATTATCAAAATAGAAGCGGGCGAGTTGGGACGGAAGCTGAATACAGTATTTGAAGGAGAGATATCGTCTGCGGTGCCCGTGATGGACAAAGATGGCAGCGTCAGCTTTAAAATCGAAGCTAGAACAGGCTATTATCCTAATCAGCTTCCGACTCCTCCTACGTCGGCCAAAGGCGAAACAACAATCGAAAAACTAATGAAAATTTTTGCCGGCGAAGCTGGATATGGTTTTGAAAACAAAGGCATTACTGCCAGCGTAAAGAACAGTACGTTTGTTGGTTCACCTATCCAAAAAGCGCACGAATTGGCACGGCAGACTGGTATTGATCTGTTGATAGATGACCGTAAGTTTATCATTCAGCCTTATGAGATCAAAAATTATGGGAATGTGGTTTTGGTTAAAGGCGATTCAGGTCAGTATGGTTATCCTTCATTTACAAATGACGGCGTACAGTGCAAGATCTACTTTAATCCCAATCTTTCATTGGGCGGGTTTTTCGAGTTGCAAACGATTTTGCCGGCGGCTTCCGGGATATGGAAGATAAGTAAGTTGGAGCATAAATTGAGTGCCAATAAACCAACTGGCGGCGACTGGATGACCAGTCTTAACGGCGTGTGGGTTCAGGGGGTATGAGCGTGTCAAATAATGAAGCAGTACAAGGTCAAAAAAATATCTATAGCGCTAACAGTGATGTTAATGCTATAGATTTTTTTGTGCGTATGTTACAGAACAAAATAGCTACTGCACAGCCGGTTAAAGTCGTTGCCGTTGATACGCAGGGGGCACAAGGACATACAGGTTATGTAGATGTTTTACCACTGGTTACCTACGTAGATGGCAAAGGTCAGGCAGTGCAGCCTGTAACGTTGTATCATTTGCCCTATAGCAGGGTACAGGGCGGTATCGCTGCGCTGGTTATTGACCCGATACCAGGTGATATTGGTGTTGCTGTTTTTGCTCAATCTGATAGTAGTAATGTTACGGCAGGAACAACGGAACCACAACAGCCTGGAAGCTTAAGAAAGCACAGCCAGTCTGACGGGTTCTATGTTGGTGGTTTTTTAAATCAGGCGCCAAGTTGTTATTTAGAGCTGACGCAGGATAATAAGTGCAATCTGATTGCTACATCAGGTGTGAATATCAAAGGCACAGTAACCGTTGAGGGTGATGTTATCGCTAATGGCATAAGCCTTACGAAACACGTGCACGGTGGTGTAGAAAGTGGCGGCAGTAATACCAGCGGTCCGAAATAAGGAGGTAAATATGTTTAATCGGCGTTTATTAATAAATTCGGGGGGGACACCGCCACAAACGTATTCAGTCCTTGAAGTTCACGTAGATACAGCAGACGGCGGTCACATCAGTTCAGCCCGTGTGGAGATAACATATGACGGTAAAAGTAATACAGCCAACACGGACAACAAAGGTATAGCCCTATTTAGTAACATACCGACCGGGAAAGAAATTTCTTATATTATTTCAGCATTAGGATATAATACGGCGTCGGGGACGTGGATTATTGACACTGACGTGGAATATGAAACAGAATATGTTGTTTTAACGAAACCACTACCAGCGGAAGATACTAACTTATGGAGTACAACAGCAGCTGACGAGGGCGGATTTTATGATACGTTTGATATAACTATTCCTGCTGGCGTAAATGTAATTTATGTGGCGGCAGGAATAAATGGCACTGAGAGTGGCGAGAATTGCCATTGTGGCATGAATTCAACCTCTAAAAGCTGGTTTTATTCGGCTGGAGAAAACAGCGCATTTGGTAACGCTTTTGTTGGCGTTACACCTCTAAAAAAGTATCGTGTTACTGTTGATTATGAGAGTGAAGTATCTGGAACGGGCGGCAGTGCGTTTATAAGATATTCGCAGCGTATAAACGGTATAAAGCCTAATGTGCTAGATTATTAATAAGTAAGAAGGAGAAAAACAATGTTTAATCGCAGATTATTTGTAAATATGTCTGGGGGAGATATTCCTAGACCAATTGAAGTGCCACAGGCAGCATTCGTCCCGACCCGAAACCAGTATGTGGGCAGTGCAGTAGAATACATGCCAGTTTTTGAAATCCCTGAAAATATCACAAGGTTAGGCTTGTATTGGTATCCACGTTACACGGCAAGCGCAGAAGATAGTAAGCTATATAGGCAGATTGTAGCGGTGTCGGCTGGTGGGCGTTATAGGGTAGATTATTTTAACTGGGCGTCCAATGCGTCAAGTGCTTACGGAACGCTGCGACTAACCAATGTAAATAATGGGAGAACTTTAGACACAGCTGGTAGAAATATTTATTTTCATCGCTATATATGGGAACAGGCTATGCAAACGGGCGTGTTTATGTTTCCGTGTAATGTCTTATACTGTGGCTATAATAGCGAGATAGAAAAATTACCCGTTACAGCAGATATAAGTTGACAAAAATTAGAAGAAGTATTTTTAGAAAAAAGAACGCTGTGATAAAGCAGCTGAGATGAAAGGGGCAAATGGATACCTTGTGAATTAACTGTAAAAACGCAATAATAAAAAAGAAGTGAATTGATATGAACAAATCGGAAAAGGCAAAAGCCTACCGTGAAGAATTAAAGGCAGAAGGTGAATAAAATGAATTGGATATTATATATCATAGCCGATGTTGTTTTTAGTATAATTTGCTACCTGACTAATTGGCTGGTGATTTTCTTTGCTGATGAATATGGCAATCTGCCAAAATGTTTGCGTTGGTGGCAGACATATGATAACTGCCTTGACGTAGATTTTATTGCAAAAGAAGTTGTGCCTAAAATATTTAGATACGATTTTGATAAGCACTATATTTATTATCCCGAAGTAAAAGATGGGGCATTGATGATTCCTGGATATGTTAAGATAATCGACCCGCATTTTACGCTCAAAGAGCGCGTGCAACGCTATTTCTGCCGTTTATGGTGGTTGTATCGTAATACTGGTTATGGTTTTGCATACGAGGTTTGCGGACGTAATTATGATAAGTATGACATCAAGACTTACCGAAATTATGAAAATTCAGATCAAGATGCATGTTATATCGGCATCGTACAGGACAACAGAAATATTTTCACTAAAACGTGGAGCTTTTATTATTGTAAAAAATACTGTAAATGGTTTTACATAAGAATTTATTTAGGTTGGAAAATAAAAGGATTAAGCGGTAGGGCTATGATAGCTTTTCATATCAATCCTTTTAGATTAGCGCAATGAAAGGTAGAAAAATGAAAAAACAAGAATACTACGATGATCAACTCAATCCTTACACCGACGCTATCGAAAATGGGCATACTTTATATCTTAATGAAAATTGGGATATTCAACTTGATGATGCTGGTAATATTGCTACTGAAAAAGGTGCTTATGCTGTGGCACAGAACGCAGCAAATGCAATCAGGTTATTCACCAATGACGCTTATTTTAATGCAACGCAAGGCATACCGCATTTTGATATCGAACTGGGGAAACGTCCTGATGTGTCGGAATCCATGCTTATTAATCGCATAAAAAAAGCCGTTATGTCAATATCGGGGACGACTGGCTGCGAGCCAGTACTCGAATATGACGATGACGGCAGGCTGGTTAGTGGGAATGTAGTTATTACATTGGATGGCGGAACAACAGTAAGTGTACAGCTTTAAAAATATTTTTGGACACTATAGCGATATAGTGTCTTTTTTATACCCATTTTGGAAAGGAGCAGGGATATGGCAATAATATTTAACCCTGATACTGGCTTTATTGCTGATGAAACCGGTACGATACGTAATCAAATTGCAACTGACTGGAAAACTGCATTTAAAACTGATGAAAGTGCGCCAGAACTTAATACCGGTCCAGAAACGCCAGCAGGTCAGCTGATTGATGGTATGGCCGCATTAGTAGCCGAAAAAGACGGGGAAGTGTTACGACTGGCTAATGGATTTAACCCTAAAACGGCCACGGGTATTTATCAGGATGCTTTAGCCGCGATTTATTTTTTAGATCGGCAGGTAGCGCAACCGACACTAGTAACATGCCAGTGCGCTGGCTTGCAGGGTACTATAATCCCCTATGGAGCCGTAGTGCAGGATGTTAATGGTTACACTTTTTACAACATCAATGCTACGACGATTGGTGCGACTGGTATAGCAGAATGTATCTTTAGATGTAGTCAGTATGGACCAGTACAAGTCGGAGCAAATATCGTTAATAAGATCATTACTGTAATACCTGGTTGGGATAGTGTTAATAACGCTGCTGCTGGTGCTCCTGGGCGCGATTTTGAAACACAGGCTGAATTTGAACAGCGCCGTAGTGACAGTGTCGCTAAAAATGCCCACGGGCTTGCAGAAGCTGTTGAAGGGACAGTCGGTAATATAGACGGCGTTATCGCCTGTAGAATCGAGCAAAACCGCGGGGATGTGACAATAACAAAATATGGCGTCACAATTCCTCCTCACAGCGTTTATTTGAGCGTTTACGGCGGTGAACAGGAAAAAATAGCTATGGCAATGCACGAGAAAATTGACGGCGGCTGCGGGACTACGGGAAACACGAAGGTAACGATTGCAGATCCTACTAATGGCAGTGAGCAGGTTTATTATTATCAAAGTCCTACTGTAGTAGAAGCAGCAGTCAAGGTGACTCTTAAACAGACAGCGACAACACCTACTACCATTACTGCAGATATTAAAGCTGCTGTTTTGGCTAACTTTAACGGCCAAACCGTGGATGAGCCACGGGTGAAAATGGGTGATACTCTGTATGCCAGCCGTTTTTATAACTCGGTTACGAGTGCCGGTGTGAAAAATCTTTCGTCTATAGAGGTTGCTTTTCCGTCAAATGGGATTTTCAGCGACGAAGTCGATATCCCACTGGATAATATGCCAACGTTGTCGGAGGATGACGTAACGGTAATTTTGGAGGCTTAACATGGACTTTCATGGACAAGAGGACGTCAGGGCAAGCGATGATATCAGGATGGAACCTCAGCCGTATATCCAGTCGCAGTATTCAGCAAGCCCTGTGATTAAGCAAATACTTGATGATTTCAGATCCAATATTCGCCCGGATGCCGATATCCAGACTTTTTATAAAAATATGATGGACATTAAAACAGCTACCGGTGTAGGACTGGATACATGGGGCAATATCGTTGGTATTGCACGCACTATTATTTTAGATGATGATACTAAAATAACGCTTGATGATGATTTTTACAGGACATTGCTTATGTATAAAGCTTTGGCTAATATTACTGACGCATCGCTTTATACACTAAACTACATGATCAATAAGCTGTTTCCACAGTATAACGCTATGGTTTTCAGCGTCATCATCGAAGCGCAGGATGAAAACGGTACTTACTACAATACCTATCCCATGCACGTTCGCTGGCTTTTTCAACGTTATCTTACAGATGAAGAACTGGCGTTGTTTAAGGTTGGCGGCACTCTATGTGTCGGAGCCGGAGTAGGCTGGGACTTATACCAGATAGATAAAGAAAATGTTTTTGGTTTTGCTGGCAGCGGGTTGCAGCCTTTTAACTGCGGCGTATTTGACCCTGTTGGAACCATAACGGAATAGAAAGGCGGTAAATTATGGCAACATTACCAGTAGTACAGGAACCAGTCAATCTTTTTAGTCGGCCTTTTGCAGATCAAGGCTTAAAAACTATCCCACCAGATGATAATGCCGGTACGGATGGACGCGCGAGTTTAACACAGGGCTTCCCACCGATAACACAGGTTAAACCGGAAGCAGGCGGTTTGCCGCCCCAGAGAGCGGATTTTAATGGTATGTATTATATGCTGTCAGCTTTTGCCTATTGGTTGCAATCAGGCGGTCAGTGGCAGTATAAAGCTACACTTCGTTATGCGCCTAACTGTATGGTTATTTATAACGGTATCAGTTATATGTGCATTAAAGAAAACGGCGTTGACACTGCTGCGGGTGTTGTAATACCTGGCACAGAGGGAAGCACTGTTTATTGGCAAGAATATTTGGTGTGGCTTGGATCGCTTAGTGCTGATCAGATAAAGGATTTGGTTAATAGTGCAGTAGATGATGCTAAAAAGACGTTGGTCAGCAGTCAAACTGTCTGCGGTAAAAATACATTGAATTTTACTGCAGCAGCTGCTGCTAATAGCATAGCAGTTATGGCTACAGCAGACTGGGGACAATCCCTGGATGGAAGTTGGAGCAGTTATGCAAATGTTACAGTCCAAGTTAATGGGAACACAGTTGGTACATTAAACATGAGTACTAGTGTAACAAAATCAGGTAGTAAAGGTCATTATTGGGGTTATCCGACATCAAACAGCGATGCTAACACTTTTAAGTATTCAATTAAACAAGGTGACATTATTAACATTACTACAGCTTATGGCAATCGATTTTCAAAATGTTCTATTCAAGCAACGTTAAGTAATTAGGGGAGGCAGTAAAAATGAACTACACAAAAGTATCACGTGCCGCATCTTTACGGTCAGCGCGTATTGCTGCTGACATCCAGACTTTAATAAATAATCGGTCATACTATAAATTTCAGTATACACCGTTGACTGGACCACTACCAGGACTTAGCTTTGAGCAGCAGACGGAGGATGCTATAAACGATATAGGAAATATGTCTTATGGATCATATGAAATAGCAACTCAGGCTTTAACAACTGCAAATCAGGCGTATAATGCAGCACAATCTGCAATAGAAATAGCTAACCACGCTGAAACTACTGCTCAAAACGCACAGACTACGGCAAATAATGCCGCTACTGCTGCCTCCGGCGCTCAAAAAACTGCAGATAATGCGGCAACAGCTGCCGCTGGCGCCCAAACAACTGCAGATAATGCAGTGACTGCTGCGGCCAAAGCTCAAGAAACTGCGGACAATGCTCAATCTTCTGCTAATACTGCGATTGCGACTGCGACAGATGCGCAGACAACGGCTGATAATGCGCAAAATGATGCCACATCAGCGTTAAATAGGTTAGACAGCCTTACTCCTGTTGTTGAAGAATTACGCTATTACGATAATATTGATACTGCTGTAGATCTTAATGACAAAACAGAATTTGCCCGCGAACTGCTGGAAGCATCCAATAATACTAACGCGCCGGAAACAGGCAGCGGCTGGTTGGATGTAGACGATGATTTCAACGAAACATACATCAGGCAAAAGTTTATGGGGCAAGCTAGCGGTAAAACTTATGTCAGATTTGGTACCATAGTACCAGACAGCGATCCTGTTACTGTGTCGGAGTGGTCAAACTGGGTAGAATATACGTTAAAATCTGATTTAGATAATACTACAACAGATTTAACAGAAAAAATTAATACAGTAGCTACTGACCTTGCAACACACGAAGCCGACTATAACAACCCGCATAAAGTAACCGCAGAACAGTTAGGGCTTGCAACAGTATACACGTACAAAGACAGTGTGGCTACCTATGCCGACCTGCCGACTACAGGGCAAAAAATAGGTGACGTTTATAACGTCGAAACGGCAGACCCTGACCATGGTATCAAAGCGGGAGATAACGTAGCATGGAACGGTACAAAATGGGATACTCTCGCAGGCAACCATGATTTAAGCGGCTATGCTCAATTAAATTTATCTAACACCTTTACCGCTTTAAATACTTTCAGAGCAAACCTTACTGTATCGAATGGCACAACGGCAGGTAGCAGTGGCAGTATAAATTTTGGCATTCCTCCAGCAGATGAAACAGTACGGGCGAGAATTGGTACAGACAATTTCGGTGGATTATTTTATAACACGAGTACTTCGCAACCTCATGTATTTAGAATTGGAACTAACAACGATGTGCTTAGCATACGTGATGATACCTTAAAAATGGCTTTAATTAGTAATAATCAAGCTTTCGCAACGGTAACTCATGCAGGCGTTGCAAAATGGTTAGGCAATGCAAATACTGCCACGAAGTTAGAAACTGCCCGCACAATAAATGGTGTGGCTTTTGACGGCACGCAAGATATTACCATTGAAGCAGGCGGGGGCGGCGGTGATGTTACCGCCGCAGGAGATAACAACTTTACAGGAACGAACACATTTAATAAACCTATAACAGTGAGGGACGGCGCACTTGCGGGCATTGGTGGAACTATTACATTAGGCATGAAGCCTAACAGCGCAACAACGCAAGCAAAAATAAACTCCACTACCACGGGAGCAATGTACTATACAGCCACAGAAGGACTGGCACACTTCTTCAATGTTGGTACAACAGAAGTTGCCAACATTGGCGGCACTGCAACCACGGCAACGCTTGACTTTTTAGCTAACCGTATTCTAAACTATAGCACTTCAAGTGGTTTAAGAGTAGGTGGCGGTGGCACAAGCAAAATTATAGGTTTTTATCCCGAAGCCGCCGATGACACGGCAGGTATGCGGCTTTCAAATCAAGCAGAAGCTATCAGCACAGATTATAGCATTTTTTCCTTGCAGAATAACTCTGCTATCAACTACGCCAACAATGCAGCTTTACAGGTAGGCAGCTTTAAGTTTTTAGAAATAGATAAAACAACTCAAAATTTAACTTTAAGTGTTAACGGCGTAAAGAATGGTACAGCAAACATCTTGTTTGAATCATCAGGCGATAGGCTGGCACAGATTGACTATAACGGGACGTTAAGCTTGAAAGAAAATTTAATCGTTGGCTCGACCGCAAACACTAATTTGCAAAATGGCGTTATTCGTGCTGGCAACAGTGAAAACTGTTTGTATTTCTGTGGCACAGCAGAAAACACCTATTATTCAACGCCTAATACTGGCAAGGTCATACTATATCAACCATCTGCAAACTGCTATCTAATTAACTGCGCAATCAACAATCCGTCAAGCTTAACTATGAATTTTTCAGGAATGAACTTCAAAGCGACGGTCGGTAGTATCCCGTATATGTGCAAAACCTTAACATTCTGGCTTCCTGTAGGTGCTACAGTGCCAACAGTAGCATGGACGTTCCCGACAGGTAGCGCAGTATACTACCCGAAAGGCGTTGCGCCGGCATTAACTGCAAATGCTAACAATATCATAAATGTTATTGCAATTGTAGATGACACAGGTAGTTTTAGTATACAGGTTTGTGATAGTGTAGCATTGCCGTTTAGCGGTTAAAGAGGAGGATCTAAAATGTATAAAAAGATAGTCTACACTTATTTAGGTAATACTTATGATGACTTTGATAAAATCAAGAGGCTTTTACCAAATATTTCGTGGCCGCTAAATCCGACCGATGAGCAATTAGAAAATTTTGGTGTTAAAAGAAGCGTTATTGATTTAGATTTGCAGGAAACAAAGACACAGAAAATTGCCGAGCTTTACGCTATGTACGAAGCAGAACGTGATAGGCCCACTGAGTATAAGGTAGGCGGTATTGCCTATTATTTTGATAGGTTGGCATCTGATATCAATAAATTTAATTCGGCCTATAATGTTGCACTATTAAAAGGGGAGAATGGCTATGGCGTAAAAAATGCTGAAGGCGAAAGTCTATGGGTAATGTTATCAGCTTCTGATTTTCAAAGTGTACTGGTTAAGTCAGCGGCAGAGCAGTCTGCGGCTTACAATCGGTTTTATAGTCTGCGGAACAAAGTACAAAACAGTAAGTCGGTAAGTGCAATTAAAAAAATAAAATGGACAACTAAAATTTAGGCGGTGTGAGATGAACGAAATAGTAATTTACGGGATAAATTTGCTAGTGGGCGGGTTAGTAGGTTATATGGCTAAAAAGATACGGACTATCAATCAGGAAAACGAAGCGGTTAAAGCTGGCATGCAAGCGATGCTGAGAGATAGAATGATTCAGATATATAATCATTATTACTACAATAAAGGTTATATGCCGATTTATGCTAAGCAAAGTTTTGAAAATGTGTATAACGCTTACCACAATCTTGGCTTAAACGGTGTTATGGATGACATCAAACTCAAAGTCATGGCATTGCCAACGGAGCCGGATGGAGATGATACGAGTGCTTGAAAAATTTAATGAAATGTTAAAAGAAGGCGGCGTATACTCGCTAACACGGATTCTATCTGTTATCGGGTTCGCTGCTTTTTTAATTGGAAGTTGTTATTTGATTTATAAGGGCCAAACTTGGGGCAACTATGAAACATTTGCTACCATGACAGGCGGCGGCAGTGCGGCTACTCAAATCGCAAATAAACTTATTAATAGCAAGTTCAACAGTTCCCCTGGCGAAGTGGGGAAAAAGATTGGAGATGGAAAGTAATGACAATTAAAAGGATAACTTTGGATGAATTACGACAGTTGGCAAAAGCTGCAGCTGGTAATATTGATAAGATCTATCTACACTGGTCAGCTGGTAATTATCACCAGTTTTTTAGTGACTATCACTTAAACATTGACAGCGACGGCGCTGTTATGGCGACAACCGATGATTTAACTGAATATAAGGCTCATACATGGCGGCGCAATTCTAGAGCTATTGGGATTGCTTTAGCGTGCTGTGTAGATGCTGTAGCCTATGCTGATGGAAGTATCGACTTTGGCAACGTGCCACCGACAGAGTTACAGATAGATAGTATGGCGAAAGTTGTAGCTGTACTGTGTGAGGAACTTAGATTGGACATTAATGCCGATACCGTAATGACACATGCAGAAGCAGCAGACTTAGATGACTATGGGCCGGCAACAACCTTTGAAAGATGGGACTTGTGGAAATTACTAGACATACCAGGTGACGGAGAACTGAAACCAGGCGGTGATGTTATTCGTGGTAAGGCGATCTGGTGGCATCATAATTGGTAAACTAACTATTTCCAAAATGGAAATAGTTGAAAGGAGGCTTGAATATGAAGAAGGTTAAAGAGTATATCACCAGCAAACTTTTTTGGACTGGTGAAATTCGTGCGAAACGAAGTGCTTTTACTTGACTGGCAAAAATAAAATGCCGGTCAAGTCACTTAAAATGGCTTAACAGGGCGCTTTATCTAACTTGTTGGTAATTTGCTGTTTCTCTTTTTTTCTCGTGCGAAGTGAGGTTGATATGTATTTGTAAGTTAAATTTAAGAATAAAAAATATGTTGTTTTATTGACATAGGGGGGCCTATAAAGTAAACTATAAATACAGAAAGAATACAGAAAAAAGAAGACATCGCAATTTAGCGATTTTTATTTTTAGTAATTTGCGAATAGGTTTATTTTGTGTACCCTTTTTATGAAATTAACAGTGACGGAAGGAGGAGTTAGTATGTATGATGCATTAACTGTTGCTAGATATATTATTGACAGGAGTTTTAGAAAAAAAGATCCTGTTAGTAATCTTCGTTTGCAAAAACTCTTATATTTCGTTCAGTTAGAATCTTATAGGGAAAATAATAACCCAATGTTCTCAGATGATATTGTTGCATGGCAATTCGGTCCTGTTGTTCCTGACGTGTACTATGAATATAATGTATATGCAGGAACGCCTATATTATTAGAATACAAAGATTTAAGTGTTATTGAGGACAGTGATAAACGTATTATAGATAGGGTAATAGATACAATGAAAGATATCCCTATATGGAAGCTTGTTGATCTTACTCACAAGTCGGGGGGGCCGTGGGATCAAGTTGTCAAGACTGATGGATATAGATCTTCTATCCCCAAAAAAATGATTGAAAAAGAAGCCATAATTTCTAAATGACAGGTGAGTTTGTGAATAAAGGTGAATCACAATCTATTATTAATAATTTTATTATGCTATTAGCAGAATCCTCTTACAGTATGGATGATATAAAATCCAAGGTAGAGGATTCTATTATTGCCATTTATAAAGATCCTAAATTTAGGCATTCTTATTCGCAGATATTTGCTACGATAAAAACCCAAATAATGCCATCCGATAAATACAATATTGATTTTTTGTCAATGAATGTAGAAACATTATATGATCTTAATGACAGAGACAATGGGTGGGGAGATGAAGTTAAAAATAAAATTAATAAATTATGTGATCATATAATGCTGGAAACTTCCAGAATGGGGTATTTTAATAATCAATTTGCACAGTATCAAGACTTGGAAAAACAACTTAAAGATAATACGCTAAGCGTGAGAAAAACAGGTAAAAAATTAAAAGATGCTAGTAAAGAATTGACAAAAGCGCAGGCTACAATAGATTCTTTGAGGTCAGAATCTGTAACTGTTTTAAGTATATTTGCGGCGATAATGTTAGCTGGGATAGGTGGCTTTAGCGTATTAGGAAATTTTGTAAAAGCAGTAAGTGATATATCTAATTATCGATTCTTTATAACAGCATCATTTTTAGGATTAATTTTATTTAATGTAGTTTTTATGTTGATTTACATGATTGCAAGATTAACAGGGAAAAACATATATACTATATGTACAGATAGCCACAAAGATATAAATTCAGATTGTGTTTATAGCAATTGTAATAATAATTGTTGTGGGATAAATCGTGTAAGAAAAAGATTACCATATATTTTCTGGTCAAATGTTATATTGGCAGCTATTATTGTAATTAGTTTGTTCATAGAGCATGTGGATCTAATAAAAATAATGTCATATATATGTTCAAAAAGATAGTTTAAAACAACTTAAAGCACTTTGCATATTTTGCAAAGTGCTTTTTCTATGGAGGAATGACATGTATGAAAAAATCAAAAGTTGGATATCTAATAATCGCTTTCTTGTTGGTATGGGCGTTGGCGCAGTTCTTTTTCTTGCCTGCTACCTGTTCAGCCGAGCCGGCATACATGATAACGGAAAGCGAGCTGGCGACACTGGAACAAAACTCAACCAGGCAATTGGAAATCAGCAGGAAATTAGCGCTGGAATTACAGATAGCAAGGGAACAGCAGACGCTATCGGATCAAGCATCGAGCGAAGCCAAACTGCAAATAGATCAGCTGCAGAAGCAGTTGACAGATGTACTGAACTCGTCGAAGAAGCAGGAAGAATTGCAGCAGACAATCTTGAAATCCTTGCCACCATCCGCACCAGGGATACTGCGGGAGATAGGAGCCAAGATTAATATTGATCACTATGTTACAGGTATCAGCTATGGAGTGAGCCGCAGGATTGGTAGCAAGTATATAGGACTTCGAGGTGAGTATGATTGGCAAGATAAAAAAACTGGTGTGTGGGTAACATATGCGTACTAAAGAAAGCCTGACTATTACTTAATGTAGTAGTCAGGCTTTATTTTTTTTGCTATTTTGCCTATAATAAAGCTTGTGTGTTAAGGAGGTTGTTGTATATGTATGTAATAATTAGAGGGCACTGTATTGAAGGAGAGAATTTAGAAGAAATGGCAGCTTGTTTGTTTAGGTGGATGCCGCCGTTGGTTCCTTGGTTTACCGAATTACAGAAACGAGTTAAGCAAAAATCAGCGGAGTGTGGTAGTGACGGAGAGGCTTTTTTGTCTGTAGTAAAGTCTGATCCCGAACTGTTTCCGATAGAAATGCAAAGTAAAGATAGTCCATTTAGATAAACGTGAGAACGCTTTAAAGAACATTTGTCAGTAAAACAGAATACTTGACTTTTTGTGTATCCTATAATATAATTTTGGTGTAGCCAAAAAGTGAGGTGAATTGAATGGCTGATAAAAAGAAGCTGGGTAGGCCTATTTCTGAAAATCCTAAAAATATACAAATGCGTATAAGATTAACTGAAAAAGAAAATAGAAAAGATTGTCGAAGAATCGGCAGAAAAAGAAAAGAAAAACAAACAGAAAAAATAAACGATCATCAAACGTGCTAATTAAAGTTTTCGGAGCGGCTGTTCAAGGGATTGATGCAACA
>ERZ857882.776-NODE-776-length-39819-cov-47.016472_pt1 | contig 39819 bp, 40 predicted proteins | sample MGYA00519697_ERZ857882 | MGnify/ENA primary metagenome ERZ857882 (study PRJEB31778, sample SAMEA3449373) | human gut metagenome | biome: human gut; feature: human-associated habitat; material: faeces | place: United Kingdom | collected 2010/2012 ...
ATTGGGGAATATAGGCAGTTGCCACCGCACACACACCTTGTATTGCCACTATCAGGCGACGATTTCCTTTGATGCGGTGTATACAGCCTTCTGCTCCCTTGAATGGACCGTCCGTAACAAGCACCCGTTCACCGGTGCTGTACTCCATGGGGACGTCGCCGAAATAGTCCAGCCCTTTCTCGCCGGAGGAAGTGACAAGCATGAAAATTTTCATTTCCCGTTCAGGAATAGCTATTGGCAGTTTTTGCCAATTGACAAGACGGGTATATAGGAGGACTCGGTCTGTCAGTTTCTGCTGTAACGCCAGTGCTTGTTTCTCTGTGGAATAGAAGAACAGCAGGGAGGAAATGATCGGTTTTCGTACGTACTTTTTCACTCCGCCACGTTCCACAAGAATTCTTTCACAAGGAATATAGGTCTCGATTTTGTCTCTATTCAGCGAGTCTTCTATCTCAAATACCTTATTGTAAAAGACTTTGAATGCATACCAATGCATAATTGAAGATACCTCTTCCATATTTGTCGTATCTCACCTAAAAGATATTCCTTCCATTCCTGCGTATCGGAGTATTTCTGATCTTTAAAGCAACTCTGATGCGCAGCAAGCAAGGTTAATCCAATTCTTCGTTTTGTCTGTCGATTTTTGGAACTCGGAACTTCTCCTGACCCAGGAGAAGGTATCCGTAACCCTGTAATTGTACCGTTTCTAAGTAAGAAACGGCACGACGTTTTAATGCGTTGAATTCCTGTAGGATAAAAAATATCTTTTTATCCTATTTTTTTAGGTTTTGTAGATTCGGTACGATGTATGGATAATTTTTTTAGAATATATCTATCGAGTTCTATATTAGCATCTGTTTTAAATATCTATTCATTTCTTTTTTGTATAAGTAGTTACTTATTGTGTTAAAAATCAATATTTTATACTTGTTTTGAGAGTAAAATATAAACAAATATTTATAGCTTCATTTAAATGTTCTTCTTCATATTCTTGTTTACTTCTTACATCTATTAAATAGCATTCTTTTTCCTTTTTTATGATTTTTTTAGCTGTTTCGTAAGTTATGTCTTTTCCCTCAAATCCTCTATATAATATTCTTTTTATCTTTTTAAACATCATTTTCACCCCATCGCAAAAAAAACACTACTAATATATTATTATATTATATTAGCAGTGTTCTTTTATGTTACTTTATTTGTTTTCTTCTAATTTTTTCTCATATTTCATATTTAATACTATTATTGTAATTACATATATTGCCATGCCTATTGGTATTATCAATTTATTTATAGGTATTCTTGTTATTGCTATTAATGATGTATATGTTAATCCTATTAGCATTAATACAATTATTGTTGTAAGTAAAGTTTTTGTTGCTCCTAATTTTTTAAATCTAATCATTTGATATATCACTATCGCAATTGTAGAAATTCCAAATGGCAATATATATCTTTTTATTAAACTTGATAATTTAACTTTTGGATTATGCACTATTTCTATTTCTTCGTCTTTTATTTCTTTTTCATATTTTTCATTTAATTTATTTATTAATTCTGTCTTTTTTTCATTTAATTCTTCTTCTGACATTTCTTCTGTTGTTATAGAAATCATATCTTCAAATAATTCTACTTTTTGCACTATTGCCTGTTTCCCCTTAAATACTTCCTTAGTAATTTCTTGCATATCCTTGTCTTCTATTTTTTTTCCAACATATACGCTAATATTTATATTGCTTTTATAAGGTAATCCTACATTAAAACCTTTAAAACATACTATAACTGTTCCTGCAAATATTAGACATATTAATAATATTAAAACTATTTTTTTCATTTTTATAATTCATTCCTTTCTTAAGGTATAAATAATTTATTCTTTTATAGAATTTACTATTAATGTTTTAGTTAAAATTATATTCCATACCATTGTAATTGCTAGACCCCAGAATATTATCATAGCAAAGCTATAAATTTGTAACCAACTTGTTAAAATTAATATTACTGATAGTATTAATACTGGGATAAGTGCTATTGATATTTTTGTAAATGCTCTATTAAAGTTTGTCTCTAGCTCTGCTTTATCTTCTGATTTACTAATATAATTTAATATATAAACATTAAATGTGTAATTTATTGCTAATGCAACTATTAATCCCAATATGCCTTCTATTGTAAGAATCACATTTGTGTATCTTATTGCAAGCAACAATACTGCTATATATCCTATATATGCTACTGCAGTTAATAGACCATTTTTCTTATATTTAATTATTAAATACACTAATGCAATTAATATTAGAACTCCAAATATTATTATTGCTAAATTATACATATCTGTTGTAATGTTAGATTTCATATATCTATTTGCTGTAACTTTATACTCTACAGGCAATGCCCCAGAATTTAGTATTTTTTCTACATATCCAGCTTCTTTTACATATGATTGTAACTCTGCTTGTGTTTTTGTTTCTCCTCCAACAGATAATTGTATTGAACCATTTGTTATTTCTTTTTCAAATTGTGTAGAAAGAACCGTAGAACCATCAATTTTTATAGTAACTTCTTTGCTTTCTTTTTCGTTTTCTTCACTATTTTCTTCTTTTTCATCTGTTGTATTTTCTTCATTGTCGTCATTATTTTCTTCTACTTTTTCTGGTACTTTATATTCATTACTTATATTTTTTAATATTTCTTTTCCTTCTTCATTAAACTCTATGTTTAAATATATGCTTGTCCCATTATCTGTATTAGCATACATTGTTTTTACTTGTTTTATTTTTGAACTATCTAATAAGACGTTTTTATCTGGGTCTTCTATTGTTAAATTTCCTTTTGCATAAGCATATTGAATTACAGTATCTGTTGCAGTATCTTCTACCATATTTACAACTATTTTGCCAGTTTCCTCATCTTGTGCAATTGTATATTGTGCAACATTCATTTCTTTTAGTCTTTTTTCAATTATCTTTCTAGCTTTTATAAAATTTTCCTTTGTGTTTACACTTTCTTTTTCTCTTTCTTCTGTTGTTTCTTCTTTTCCTTGTTCTGTACTTTCTTCTGTATCATCAACTACTTCAAATGTTATATACCTATTTCCTTTTAGATCCATTCCCTTAATATATTCAGGTAATAAATTCGCCATTCTACCATTTTTTTGTATAAATAGTCCTCCAAATGACATTAAGCTAATTAATATTATAATTAATATTAATAAAATAATTTTTAATTTTTGTTCTAGTTTCATTTCCATTTTCACCTTTCTTTTTATAATAATCTTGTATCATTAATTATTAATTCAAACCATATATTTAAATATTTAGCAGCATGTTTACTCATCATAGTTCTTTCCATAAATATTTCAAAATAATCTAAAACTGGAGATATTTTTGTATCTATTGTTAAATCCAAGGTAACTTTTCTATCTTCTTTATTGATTATAAACTTTGAATCTGTTACGGCATAATTTACTCTGTGGTGTATTCCAAATCTAGATATATTATTATCTGTAACTCTATCTCTATGCACATCTGATTTATCTGCCAATATTATTGCAGCTGATATATCACTTACTGCATTTCCTGTATTTTCATCATGATTTCCTATCGCAGTCATAATTTCTGTTCTATCTTCTATTGGCATTCCCATTTCTTTTAATATTTCGTATGCCAATATTGCACCTGAATGTGCGTGGTCAACCCTATTAATGCAATTTCCTATATCATGCATATACCCTGCTATTCTAGCTAATTCTATTCTATCTTTTGGATATCCCAATATTTCTAATAAGTCGCCTGCTCTTTGTGCCACAATATTTATATGCCTCTCTGAATGTTCTGTATATCCTAATGCGTCTAATTGCCTTTGTCCACTTTTTATAAGGGCTTCTATCTCCTTGTTGTTTTTCACATCTTGTAGTGTTATCATAGTCTCCTCCTTTATTTTAAGATTTTATATTAAAATCTTAAAAATATCAACCTATTTTGAAAAATTTATCAATTATGTTTGTATATTTCCTTTGCCAAGTGTGTATATTAAAAATATATATTATTGGTAGGAGGTTTTTATGAATAAAAAAAGAGTATGCGAGATTTTAAAAAGTAAAGAAAAGTATGATGTTTTTTATGATAATCGTCCTGTTTGGATTCAAGAAATTGATGGCAATAATATTGCCAAAGTCGGCTTTGTAGACAAGGTTGAAGAAAGAGATGTATATTTAAAAGATTTATATGAATAATTATTATATTTGTTATTACTGTTGTAAGTTAAGTTGTACAAAATGAAGTGAACCTCATCAGTTCACTTCAAAATCATTTTTAATATTTTTGATTGTATTTTTATTTTAATGTTTCTATTGCTTTCTGTAATTGTGTATCTTTTTCTTCTGGAATAGTTGTTTTATTCTTGTATTCTTCTGGTACGTCAACTTTTATGTTTGGTTCTATTCCGACTTTATTTATTTTGTAATACTTTGGTGTATAATATTCATTAGTTGTTATTTTCAAACCACTTCCATCAGCCAAAGTGTGTATAGTTTGAATTACACCTTTTCCATAAGTTATTGTTCCAATAATTGTAGCTTTTTCATTATCCTTTAACGCTCCAGTCATTATTTCAGAGGCACTTGCTGAATATTCATTTGTTAAAACTACTATTGGCATATTTATTATGGGATCTTTATCGTTCTTTGTTATTTTTTCATTTTCATTTTTGTCTTTTGTTATTAATAAAGTGTCTCCCTTATCTGTAATCAATTTCAATATGTTAATTGCCTCATCAACTATGCCTCCACCATTATTTCTTATATCAATTATTAACTTTTCAATGCCTTGTTTTTTTAATTCCTTATATTTTTGTGTGAATTCATCAGCACAACCACCATCAAAATCAGATATATAAATATATCCTATATTATCTTTTAATACTTTTGTATTTATATGACTTATTAATATTTTCTTTCTTTCAACCTCTATTTCAAAAGTCTCTTTTTCTCCTCTTTTTATTTCTAATTTAACTTTAGTTCCTGCTTTTCCTTTTATTTTGTTAGAAACTTCTGTTATTGTATCTAATGTATAACCCTGTCCATCCACTTTTGTAATAATATCTCCTGCTAATATGCCAGCTTGCTCTGCTGGTGAATTCTCCATAGGTTTTAATACTACTATGGTTTGCTTTTCTTTGTCAACCAACATATATATTCCAATTCCAACATAATTGCCATTTGTTGTATCCATAAGCTTTTCCATTTCTTCTTTTGTATAATATTCTGTGTATGGATCACCTAAAGCTTCAACATATCCTTTTAGTGCTCCTTCTACTAATGTTTCGTCATCAATTTCGCCTAAGTATTCTTTTTCCAATACTTTTCTAAAACTTGCCAAAGTTTCATCAAGACCTGTTACTTCTCCGTCTGTTATTTTTACATATTTAATCCCATTTTTAGCTATCGCTTTATAAACTGTAACACTTGTTATCAAAAATGTAATTATTACAGTTATTACAACTAACATTAACGATTTATAAATTTTTTCTTCTCTTTCTTCTTTCATTAAGTTTTTTCCTCCCAAAACTGTTTTTTATTATTATACTCTTTACAAAAATTTATAGAAGTCAAATATTGCTCAATTGGCCTAAGTAATTACGTTGGTTCATTTACATACAAAAGTGGATTTACTGTATAGCCATTTATTCTAACTTCAAAGTGAAGATGTGGTCCAGTTGAATTGCCTGTAGAACCTACTTCCATAATCAAATCTCCCTGTTTTACTTGTTTGTGCAATGTTGTTAATATTGCTTGACCATGTCCATAAAGAGTAGATACACCATCGCCATGATTTATTATAACACAATTTCCATATCCACCAAGCCATCCGGCATATGAAACATATCCATCCATTGCTGCCACAACAGGGGTACCAAAGTATGCATTACCTATATCAATTCCAGAATGATAGTGTACAATTCCAGAAATTGGATGTTCTCTTTGTTCATAGTAAGAAGTAATAGCCGTTCCTTCTTTTGCTACTGGCCATATCATGTTTCCACCAGTATATTGAATTGGTAAAAATTCTTCTCCTGATGCTTGTGCTATTAAACTTTGTATTCTATAAACTTCTTTTTTATATTCTGTTATTTCTTTTTGTAATTCTTTTTCTGCTTTTGTTAGTTTACTTGCTTGAGCTTTCTGTAATATTTTTTTATTGGTCAGTATTGTTGTCGTTTGCTCTTTTTTTGCCTTTACTGTTCTTATTTCTTTTTGCTGTTTTTCCAATTTTGTTTTTGTTTCTTCTAATTCATTTTTTTCTCGTTCTATTTGTTCTATATATAAATTATCATATTCCACTATTTGTCTCATTAAAAAATATGAAGAAATAAATTCTGTTAAACTTTTTGATGAAAGCAATACATCTAAATATGTTACATCTCCAGCTTTATACATTTCCACCAATCTATCTCTTAAGATTTCCTCTCTTGTTTCACAGTCTTCTTGAGCTATTTCTATTTTATCTATGGCATTATCTATTGATTTTTGCAATTTGCTTATCTGTGCTTCATACTTTGTTAAGTTTGTTTCATACTGCAATATTTCATCTTCTAGCTTTTGTATTTCTAAGAGCGCGGTTGTTAATTCTTCTTTTACATATTCTAATTGTTTATTTTTTTGGTTTAACCTTTCAGAAACTTCTTTTTTTTGTTTATCTAAGTCTACCATGTTTATGGCAATACTTTTACTTATTAACATCATGCATAACATCAAAATACTTATTATTAAAAGTATTCTTTTCAAAGTTTCTTTCATCTCTCTCCTCCGTTCTTTTTATTTTTAGTAATTTCTTCGAAGTGCAGGCGATTAAAATCGCCCCTACATTTTTCATAGATTACTTTTACACTATCTTTTTATTTAGTGGTTATATTTTGGTTGTTACAATCCACTATATAATGTAATTGGGTCAGTGGTTTTTACTGACCCTATTATTATTATATCATTTTTTTATACAAAATCCAATGGATTTTTAACTTCTGCATTATAAAAGAAATTCCATGCATCCGCCCTTCCTGAGCTTAGATACCTTACTTCAAAGTGCAAATGCGGTCCTGTTGAACCACCAGTATTTCCAGAAAGTGCTATTCTTTCCCCTCTTGCAACTCTTTGCCCCACACTAACTAATTGCTCATTCAAGTGACCATATAACGTTATATATCCATTTCCATGATTTATTGCTATATAATATCCATAACCACCTGTATCATATGTACAAATTATAACTTCTCCTGCTTCTGCTGCTATTACTGGTGTATACTCATCTGCACCAATATCTATGCCTTTGTGCATTCTTCCCCAGCGCCATCCTACATAAGAGGTTATATAATACTCGCCTGGAATAGGCCATTCCATTTGTCCACCGCTATATGTTGACTCGTAATTACTATTTTCAAATGCCTTTGCTAATTCTTCTTCCATTTTGTCTATTGAATTTTGATATTCTTCTATTTTATATTTTAATGATTTTTCTTCTGCTGATAAATTATCTGCCTTCTCTTGTCTTGTTGCTCTTTTGCTTTTTAATTCATTATTTTTATCTTCTATTTCCCTTTTAGCAGTATCTATTTCTTTTTTCTCGTTTTCCATTTTTTGTTTTGTAGATTGAATTTTATTTTCTTGTTCTTCTATTGTTTCTAGTAACTTGTTGTCCGCTTCTGCCAATTGTTGTACCATATAATAATTTGATATTAGGCTTGTTATGTCTTCTGAAGATAATAACACATCTAAATATGTAGTATTTCCTGCCATATATATAGCTACCAATCTGTCTTCTAACAGTTTCTCTTTTTCCGCATGTTCTTTTTGTAGATTTTCTATCTCTATTTCGCTATTTTTTATAGATGCATTAAGTTCTTCTATTTTTCCTTCTAACTGTCCTATTTCCTTTTCATATTCTGATATTTCAGCATCTAATTCACAAATTGCATCTAATTCTATTGATAATTCTTCTTTAATATCTGTATGCTTTTCCTCTGTTTCTTTTTTTTGCTGTTTCAATTCATCTATAGTATTTGCAAATACACACATACCAAAACTTTGTATTATTGCAATTATTAATACTACAGCAATTATTCTTTTTTTCATATATTTTCCATTCCTTTTATTATATATATTTACATTTTTATACATAATCCATAGGGTTTTTAGGCACTCCATTTATTATTACTTCAAAATGTACATGTGCTCCTGTTGAAGAACCTGTAGAACCCATTTCTGCAATTGCTTGTCCTCTTTTTACATGTTGTCCTATGCTTACATTTATTGCTTGGCAATGAGCATATAAGGTTGTTAGTCCATCACTGTGATTTATTTGGACATAGTTTCCATATCCTCCGCCACATCCACATGACCAGCTCTTTCCATAATTATGTGTACAACCTCTATTGGTATCTACCACAACGCCATCTTCTGCCGCAACTATTGTAGCTCCATAGTCTCCACCTATGTCCACACCTTTGTGACCTATATATGTTCCCCATATTGGATGCCATCTATATCCAAATGGTGAAGTTATCCAATCTTTTCCATATCCAGTAAGTGGCCATCTTAATTGCCCCGAATATACATCTCCATCTGTTCTTGAACCAGAATCATATATCTTTTGTAATTCTGCCTCCATGTCATCTATTTCCTTTTGTATTTTCTTTTGATCAGAATTAAGATTATCGACTTTAGTTTGCTTTTCTTGTTTGCTTGCCTTTAATGCATTATTTTTGTTATCAATTTCTGTTTTGGCAGTATTCACTTCATTTTTTTCGTTTTCAAATTTTGTCTTTGCTTCCTGCATAGTTTTTTCTTGATTTTCTATTGAAGTTAATAATTCATTATCTGCTTGTGCTAATTGTTGTACCAAATAGTAGTTAGATATTAAACTAGTTAAATCTTCTGATGCTAATAAAACATCTAAATATGTAGTTTCTCCTGCCATATATATAGCAACCAATCTATCTTTTAATAATTTTTCTTTTTCCTCATACTCTTTTTGTAGCTTTTCTATTTGTTCCTGTTTATCTTTTATTGAAATTTCTAATCTGTTTATTTTATATTTTAACTCTTTTATATCGTCTTCATATTGACTTATTTTGGCTGTTAAATCTTGTATTTCCTGTAGAGCTTCATCTTTTTCTTTTTTTATTTGCTCTATTTCGTTTTCCTTCTGTCCAATTCCTTCTTTTAGTTCTCCTTCTCTACTTGCAAATGAAACTCCGCAGAAAAGCGTTGTAATTATTAAAATTAAAATAATACATAACATTTTTCTTTTCATAAATAGATTATACCTCCAAATATTTTTTCATCGATATAGCACTACCAATTGTTCCAATTCCTATTCCTAGTACTAAATATACTATAATTAATAAATTAAACATATCTGAAAATGTTAATAAGTTCAAGCTAACGCGCACACCTGCTAATGATGTAATTATTTTTTCTGCAACAGAATTATATGTAATCCCTAAAATTAATACTGTTATAAACGATGAAATAATGCCAATTAAAATACCTTCTACCATAAATGGCCATCTAATAAATCCATTTGTTGCTCCCACATATTTCATTATAGATATTTCTTTTCTTCTTGCATGTACCGTTAATTTTATCGTATTCGAAATTATAAATATAGATACAAATATTAATATTACTAATATTACACCAGAAATAGTTTTTACTCCATTTGCTATCTTAATTAATGCACTTATTGTGTCATCACTTGTTTGTATCTCTAATACATTCTCGAATTTATTGATCTCTTCTCGAACATCTTTACTTTTCTCTAAGTTTGTAAGAGTAACAACATAAGATGCTGGAAACGGATTGTCTTCTTCATATGATTTAACCAAGCCTGGCGTTTTCTTAAACACAGATTTCATTTGGTTTAAAGCCTCTTCTTTAGATTTATATGTTACATTATTCACATATTCTATACCTCTTATTTTGGCTTCTAAATCCTTTTCTTCTTCTTGGGTTGCATTTTTATTTATAAATACTTGCATACCTTGTTGTGCTTCTATTTCGTTTATAACATGATTAACATTTTCTCCTATTACAAAAAATATACCAAACACAAACATTGTTGCAAACATAATTATTAATGATGCCATTGTGGATTTTTTGTTCTTAAAAAAGTTTCTAAATCCTTCTCCTATTAAATACCCTAGTACACTATATTTCACTATTATAACCACCTTTTTTATCATCTCTTATGATGTTACCCTCTTCTATTTGGATAACTCTTTTCTTCATTCTATCTACTATATCTTTAGCATGCGTTGCTACTACAACTGTTGTTCCTCTTGCGTTTATATCATTTAAAAGAGTCATAATATCCCAAGCAGTTTCTGGGTCTAGATTTCCTGTTGGTTCGTCTGCTATTAGCATTGATGGATTATTAACCAAAGCTCTTGCTAAAGCTACTCTTTGTTGTTCTCCTCCTGAAAGTTCATTTGGATAAACCTTTGCTTTATGACTTAGTCCTACTAATGATAACACCATTGGTACTTGTCTTCTTATATGTTTTGGTGTTGCTCTAACTATGTACATTGCATAGGCAACATTATCATATACTGTTTTATCTGGTAATAGCCTAAAGTCTTGAAAAACCACTCCCATGCTTCTTCTTAAGTATGGAACCCTACTTGGTTTTAAGAAAGTTGTGTCTCTTCCATTTATTATAATATTACCCTTAGTTGGTTCTTCTTCTTTAAGTATTAACTTAATAAGTGTTGATTTGCCAGAGCCCGAGCTTCCTACTAAGAAAGCAAACTCCCCCTTGTCTATTACAAAATTTGCATTATGAACTGCTTCTGTTCCTGTATCATATGTTTTGCTAACATTTCTAAATTCAATCATGTGTATCTCCTTAACATTTTATACATTTTGTTTTTATTCGTAATTATCATAACAATAAAATCCTTTATTTGCAATAGTTTTTTTTATAAAAAAATGTACTTTTTTAGGTATTTATTACTATTTATAGCCTTTTTCTCTATTTTATATACTTTCATAAATTTCACAAGAAATTCACAAAAAGTACCAAAATTATTCTGGTACTTTTTGTGTTTTAGTTTTCTTTTATCTTTTTAACTATTGATAATGAGTCTATTTCAAAACATCTTATTAGTTCTTCTGCATTTCCAGATTTTCCAAATACATCTTTTATTCCCATTCTAATAATTTTTGTTGGATGTTCTTCTGATAATACTTCACATATTGCACTTCCCAACCCGCCTATTACATTGTGATCCTCAATTGTAATTATTTTTTTTGTCTCTTTTGCGCATTTTATAATTAATTCTTTGTCTATAGGTTTTATTGTATGTATATCCACTACTCTAATATCAATTCCATCTTCTAGTAATTTTTCTTTTGCTTTTAACGCTTCCTGTACGGTAATTCCTGTTGCAAAAACCGTTGCATCTTTTCCTTCTCCTATTTGCACTCCTCTTCCTATTTCAAATTTATGTTCTTTTTTATATATTACTTCACTTGGTAGTCTACATAGCCTTAAATATACTGGCCCTTCAAATTTTGATATTTCTTCTACTGCCCATCTTGTTTGTGTATCATCTGATGTGCATATAACTGTCATATTGGGAATAGTCCTCATTAAAGAAATATCTTCTATCATTTGATGAGTTGCTCCATCTTCTCCCACTGTTATTCCTGCATGTGTAGCACATATTTTTACATTTAATTTAGGATAACATATACTATTTCGTATTTGGTCATACCCTCTACCTGCTGCAAACATTGCGAATGTGCTTGCATATGGTATCTTGCCAAATGTTGACAGTCCTGCAGCAATTCCAAACATGTTTTGTTCTGCTATACCCACATCTATAAATCTATCTGGAAATTTTTTTGCAAATATATTTGTCTTTGTAGCTCCTGACAAGTCAGCATCTAGCACTACTATTTTTCTATTCTTCTCACCTAATTCTGCTAATTTTTCGCCATAGCTTTGACGTGTTGCTATTTTCAATTTTTCCTCCACCTTACTCAACTCCTCTTCTCAATTCTTCAATTGCTTTCTCATATTCTTCCTGTTTAGGCGCTTTTCCATGCCATTCTGCTTTGCCCTCCATAAAAGATACACCTTTTCCCTTTATTGTTTTTGCAATTATTATAGTAGGTACTCCTTTAGTTTGCTTTGCCGTGTCAAACGCGTCTATTAAGTTGGGTATATTATGACCATCTACATTTATTACTTTTAATCCAAAATTAGAAAATTTACCTTCTATATTTGTTAGTCCTGCTACCTCCTCTATCTTCCCATCTATTTGCAGTCCATTGTTATCTAAGATAATGCATAAATTATCTAATTTGTATTTGCTTGCTGTCATTGTTGCTTCCCATATTTGCCCTTCATCTATTTCTCCATCTCCTAATAAACAATAAACTCTACATCCTGCACTATCCATTTTTGAGGCAATTGCCATTCCAACAGCAGCTGATAGTCCTTGCCCTAATGAGCCTGTTGACATATCTACCCCTCTAATGTTTTTCATATCTGGATGTCCTTGCAATTCTCCTCCAAATTTTCTAAAAGTACTTAATTTTTCTTTTGGAAAATACCCCTTTTCTGCTAAAGTGGCATATAACGCTGGACTACAATGCCCCTTCGATAATATAAATCTATCTCTTTCTTGAGCACTTGGTTTATTTTCGTCTATATTCATTTGGTTAAAATATAATACCGTTAATATATCTGTTGCTGATAAAGAACCGCCTGGGTGTCCAGATTGTGCATTATATACCTGTTCTATAATTCCTATCCTTATATTATTTGCTATCTTTTCAAGTTTATTTATATCTTTAATTTTCAAAATTCTTCCTCCTTTTTATAGCCTTCTACATAGTTCTATTTTTAAGAAAATTTTACTATACTACCTTAATTATTTCAATAGTTATTCTTGTTATTTTTTTGAAATTGTTGTATAATAGTATTGTATTATTTTTATGGGGATGTATTTGGTTTCGACAGTATTTTAGAAGTAAAAATAGCGAGTAGTGGATTCGCCTGGCCACTATAAAAGGCGAAAAATAAATATAAACGCTGATAATAGAGAATTAGCATACGCTGCCTAATTAAGGTAGCTCGTCTTACTCTGAATGCCCACGTTTAGAGAATAAGGCGTCATTTAGTGGGAAACAAACCTATTTCTTGCCATAGAAATAGCGGGTATTTTAATGGCTACTCTAATTTTAATTTTGTTTGTTAATTTAATTTTAGAGGAATTTTTATAACAAACTACACTCGTAGAAGTTTTTATGGATGGAATATTGGACAGGAGTTCGACTCTCCTCATCTCCACCAATAACGAATCTGTTCGAACTAAGTTGAACAGAATTGATACAGAAATCAATCAGAAAATAAAATCTGGTTGATTTTTTTGTTGTTTAAAAACAATAACAAAGACTAGAGTTTATATGTGAGTTTGCAAAATGAACTTGATAGCACTAATTGTGCATTGGACAGAACAAGTATTTTATTATAAATCTTACTATGACAAAGCTTATGGAAAATATGAAAATTCAATAAAGATGAAAAAGCAATTGACATTCGCAAACGATTGTTTTATAATAACGCTTGAATAATTAAAAATAAAATATTACGAAATGGAGATGATATTATTGAGTGATATAGATAATACTAATAAATCATTTGAAGATATAAAACATATTGATGAAAATGGTGTTGAATTTTGGTATGCTAGAGAACTTATGCCTATTCTACAATATTCAAACTGGCAAAATTTTGAAAAAATAATTGATAAAGCTAAAATATCTTGTGAAAATAGTGGCATTAGTGTGTTTGAACATTTTATTGACGTCAATAAGTTGTCAAAACGTGCTAACAATGCAGAAGTTGAAATCAAAGATTATGAATTAACTCGTTATGCTTGTTATTTAATAGCACAAAATGGAGATAGCAGAAAAAAAGTAATTGCTCTTGCTCAAACATATTTTGCAGTTCAAACTAGAAAGCAAGAAATTAGTGAAAAAGAGTATACTTCATTAACAGAAGATGAAAAAAGATTTTATCAAAGAAATCTTACAAGAAAAGGAAATTATTCTCTTAATCAAACAGCAAAAAAAGCAGGAGTTAAAAATTTTGATAAATTTCATAATGCTGGTTATAAAGGCTTATATAATGGCGAGACTGCTGATGATATTGCAAAAAGAAAAGGATTAAGATACAGAGAAGATATTTTAGATAATATGGGAAGTACAGAATTAAGTGCTAATTTATTTAGAATATCTCAAACTGAGGAAAAATTAAAAAAAGATAATATACAAACAGAGAAAGATGCTTGCAATACACATAATAAAATTGGAAAAATTGTTAGAAAAGCAATTAAAGAGGCTGGTGGAACAATGCCAGAAGATTTACCTACTCCTAGAAAAAGTTTAAAACAGCTTGAAAAAGAAAAAATTAAACAATTGAAAAATAAAAACTCTAAAGATTAAAGTTGCATTTTTCATACATTATAGACTTGCAATGGCTAAACTTATGGAAATGGAAGCAACTGAACAAAATAAAGTGGCGTTGTATCTGTTTAATCATATAAATTTTAAAAAAATATTGTAGTGTTTTGTATCAATTGTTAAAAGTGTGAAAGAAGTTGTAAATATCTACGGCGTTGGCACCAATAACGAATTTGTCAATGGGGTCAAGAAACTTTGTCCCCATTGACATTTATTTTATGTATTTTATTTCAAATAGTGTACCTTTTCCAACTTCTGAAGTTGCTTTTATGTATCCATTGTTTTGTTCTATTATTGTTTTTGCCAAAGACAATCCTATACCTATGCTATCTTCATTGCAATTTTTTGCTCTATAAAACCTCTCAAATATATGCTTCAAATCCTTTTGCTCTATTCCTTGTCCTTCGTCTTTTATTTTTATCTTTAGAAAAATACTTGTATTTTCTACAATTATATATATATTGGATTTCGGTTGGCTATGTTCTATCGCATTCTTTAATATGTTTGTTAATGCTTCCTGTTGCCATTTATAATCTGCTATAAATATAGCTTTTTCGTCAATTTTAGTTATTACTTCTATTTCCTTAATTTCTATTAATATTGCCAAGTTATTAATTACACTATCTATTAATTTTTTTGCATCTATTTCTTCGTTTTCCATCTTTATTGTTCCCGCATCAAATTTTGCAGTTTTTAATAAGGATATAACCAATGAGCTCATATGTTCAACTTGCTTACTTATATCTTGTATAAAATCTTCTCTTATTTCTTGTGGCATATCTGGATTATCACTAATATTGTCTAACATTATCCTGATTGAAGTTAATGGCGTTTTTAGTTGGTGTGATATATCTGCAATAGCTATACTTAATTTTTCCTTCTCCTCTTCACTATTTTCTGCCGCTTCTCTCAAAATAACTGTGGTTTTATACAATTCATTTCTAAGTCTTGATAATTCCCCATCTTTATTGTCCTCTATTTTTAAAGAGTAATTTTTATTATTTACTTCTTTTATATATTCGTTTATTTCTTTAAGTTCTTTTTCTTGAATTAATACATATCTCATAAATATACTTAAACTTGCTATTCCAAATATTCCTATTAATACTGCCGTATTGATTAAATTTTTATTGATATTTTCTCTTAATTCTTTTATGTATGAAAGTTCATCATCATATCCATATTTTTCTAGAATATTTTCACTTGAATCGTCTCGATTATTTATTATTTTTAGTATATCTTCTTCTTTAACCTCAGGATATTTTTCCATTACATTATTAATAATATCGTTTATTTTTTCATTTACAATTTTCGAATATACTTTGTTTTGCATTTTAATAACTACTACGAATATAATTATAAATAGTAATACAATTACAATATTTGTCAGTAATACTTTTATTAATGTTTTTCTTTTTAATAAATTCACTTTTGTCCCCCTTGTACCTGATATCCAATCCCTTTTATTGTTTTTATACAATCCATTTTACCTAATTTTGTCCTTATTCTTTTTATATAAACTGTAAGTGTATTGTCATTTACAAAATTTCCTGCAACATCCCATATCTTCTCTAAAATCTGTTCTCTTGTTATTACCTTTCCAATATTAGTAAACATTAAAACTAATATTTTAAATTCTAATGCTGTAAATTCAACACTTTCTTCATTTACATATACCGTTTTTTCATCTAAATTTATTTTAATACTTCCATATACTATTTTATTATCTTCTTTATTAAATCTTTTTAATACATTATTAATTCTTGAAAGAAGTTCTCTGTTTCTAAATGGCTTAATAATATAATCCTCTGCTCCTAAATCAAGCCCCTTTACTACATCTTGTTCTTCATCTTTTGCTGTTAAAAAGATTACTGGTATATCTGTATATTTTTTTATATATTCACAAAGCTCAAAGCCATTCCCATCTGGAAGAGCTATATCCAATACAATTAGATGTATCTCCTGTTTTCCTATAACATTCATTGTTTCATTAACATTTTTGCATATGATAACATGAAAGTTTTCTTTTTCTAACAAATATGTTAATCCTTTAATTATAACCTCGTTATCTTCTACTATTAGAATACTTCTCATAAACGTCTCCTTTTCGCATATTATAACATATTCCTATGTAAAATTAAAAGAGCTGTTTGGTTGAGATAATCACAAAGCAAATTTGGGTTACTTCAATACAGCTCATCTAGTCTTAGATATTGTCCTTTCTAATCGTTTCTATTATATTCTGCTTATTTATTCTATTTAGTGTATATTTCATTGTTATTCCCACTATTATAAATACGAAAATAATTGAAATTATTACTGCTTGATATGGAAACATGTATCCCAAATCTATTCCCTGTGCAAATGCTTTATATATTCCATAAGAGCCCAATATTCCTAATGGTATTCCTATTAGTAGGGATTTTGTTCCATACATTATACTTTCTAGTCTTATCATTCTGTTAAATTCTTTCGTTGTCATTCCTATTGATTTTAACATAGCAAATTCTTTGCTCCTCAAAATCATGTTTGTTGTTATTGTATTAAATATGTTAGTCACTCCTATTAGTGTTATTACAGTTATAAATCCATACAGAAATATTTTTATAACTAACAAACTTCTTTGTTCCTGTTTTATATATGTTTCATAGTTCTGTACTTCAAGCTCAAAATACTTTTCGTCTTGTTTTATCAGGTCATTTATTCTGTTCTCTAGTTCTTGTGCCTTTTTTGATTCTATTAACAAGTTACTAATACGATATGAATTATTTGGTACTTCATCAAAAACTTCTCTCATAAAATCTTCAGATACTATTATTTTTCCATTGTCATGATATACTGTTTCTTGCCCCATTGGTGAATTATCTGTACATTTTGTAATTGTTATTTCTCTTATCTTCTCGTCCTTTGCTACATTTATTTTATCACCATTTTTAATTTTATACAATCTTTCTATTGTTTTACTTCCATCATCATTGCTTTGCCTTTCTTCATCTATCAAAATTACTGCAGACTTATAGTTTTCTTCTTTTATTCCTAGTTCCTTTATATACTTTTTAAAATATTCATTATTATATATTATTATTGCTATACTATTTTTGTCATATGGATTTTGTTCAAATCTATTCTTTCCAAAATCAGAAGCATATTTTGCTTTGTCAAAGTCTAAACTAGTTTCATAATAATATGCATATTCGTCCACATTATCTAACTTAGCTATTTCCTCATATATATCTGCATTTCCATTTAATACGAACATATTAAATTTAAAATCCATGTAATAAAAAGTACTTGCTTTTGTACCTATAGTCAAAAAGCTTGATAAGGATATAAATATAAATATACTTACAACTAGTGAAATAACTGTTGTTCTATATTTCTTCTTGCTCCTTTTTAAGTTTTTACTCGCAATTACTCCACCTACACCAAATAATTTTTTCGTTATAACTGATGTTTTAAGTTTCTTACTCTTAATCTTAATATCATTGTTTCCTCTAATTGATTCTATTGGAGAAATTTTAGCAGCCTTTCTGGCTGGAATTAAGCATGACAAATATATTGTTATAATTGAAATTATTATAGATATTAAAATTGCCACCCAATTAATGCTATACATAAACCTCATTCCACTTAACATATCTGCTAATAAATAATTTACAACTTGCAATAAAATTATTATTGCTATTATTCCAAATACAATTCCTAATGGTATCGCAATAAGTCCTATAAGCATTCCTTCAAATATTACGTTTTTCTTTATTTGTTTTGATGTTGCTCCTATACTTGCCAGCATTCCATATTGTCTGTTTTTTTCCGAAACAGATATGCTAAAGCTGTTTCTAATTACAAATATACTACTTACAACAATAATAATAATTATTATTCCTGCTATTGTATATAACACATTTAACGTAATTTCGCTCATAACACCTTGGTATCTTAATAGTTGACTGTTTACATATGTATCTATTTCTTCATTTAATCCTGTATTGGCGCAAATATTTTTATTTATTTCTATATATTCTTTTGGTTCATTATATAATACCGATACGTTTACCTTATCATCTATATTTTCCATATAAGTCATAACTATATACCCTGGTGAAGTGTATGTTTCATAGTTCCATCTTTCTATTTCGCCAACTATAGTATATACTTTTTCTTCTACATTTACTAAAGATTCTTCTGTATCATCTATGTATGGATTATTGCCATTTAGATCATATCCGTCAGAAGTTTGCCTAGTGCCAACGTTGAAGGTAATTTTATCTCCAATTTTCAAATTTACTCTTGCATTTGTTTTTATATGCTCTGGTATAAGTATTTCATTTGCGTTCTGTGGTAATCTTCCTTCTTTTAAGTTTATTCCATAGTTTTCTAGTGCTGTTTTGTCATATTCCCAAATGTTCACGTATGGTTTGCTCTCGTTCTTGCAGCCTTCTAACTTAGCCCAACCAACTTGATTTGTAAAAAAATATTTTGCAACTTTTTGATTTTCAGTTATATATTTTGTTTTTTCTTTCTCTACTCCATAAAATGTTGTATGATAATTACCATCTTTATATTTTGTCCAATTTATAAGTGAATTCTGAAAACTAGACACCAATCCTGCAACACCACAAATAAGTGCTGTAGAAAGTATTATGCCAATAATTGTAACAATGGTTCTTTTTTTGTTAAGTTTTAAACTCTTAACTGTAAATTTATTTAATATGTTCATCTTTAATTCCTTTCATCTTTAATAATCTTTCCATCTTCTATTGTAATTACTCTTTCTGCCTCCTTTGCAATTTCTAAATCATGTGTAATTATTATTACTGTTTGGTTAAATTTTTTATTTGAAAGCTTAAGTAATGCAATTATTTCTTCACTTGCCTTTGAATCTAAATTACCTGTTGGCTCATCTGCTAGCATTATTGCTGGATTATTTATCATAGCTCTTCCAATTGATACTCTTTGCTGTTGCCCACCTGATAGTTGATTTGGTAAATGAGTCCTTCTGTTCTCTAATCCTAGTGTTTTCAACATTTCTTGTAATCTTTTTTTATCTATTTCACAGCCATCTAAATCGCATGGCAAAGTTATATTTTCTTCAACATTTAAAATTGGTATTAAATTGTAAAATTGATATATTAACCCTATTTGTCGCCTTCTAAAAATTGCTAAATTATCATTGTTTAATGCGTAAATATCTTTTCCGTCTATGTATACTTTTCCAGAGGTTGGTCTATCTACCCCTCCTATCAAATGCAACAAGGTAGACTTTCCACTACCACTTGCACCAACAATGGCAACAAATTCTCCTTTATTAATTGTAAATGAAATATCATCTACTGCATTTATTTTTGTCTCTCCTTTGCCATATGTTTTTACTAAATTTTCTACTTTTAATATTTCCATACTATTATCCTTTCCTATAAAAATTAGATAAGAAAATCCTATCTCTATATTTGTAAATTATTTTAACATTGTAAAGTGACTCTAAAATGACTAACGCAAAAAAAAAGAAGCATTTTTACCATTGCTTCTTTCTTATGGCTCGTTTAGCACTTCCGTGTGCGAAAAATATGAGCTCTAAATTTATAATTGTATTTTATGTTTGATTCTATGGTTATAATTTAACATAACTTTTTAAATAAATCAAGTATTTTTATTAATTTATTATATAATTCCAATCAAATCTTAACTATATTTTGCTATGTATAGTTAATTTTATGATTGTTGAGATAGGTATTTTTTTGATTGTGTGGCTTATATCAACTTTTTTTTAGTTCTAATTCTTTAATCTCTTTTATTCCTTTCTCTATCATTTGTCGTAGTATATGTGCTATTTGTATTATTAAATAATGTACTTTAATAGCAGTTTGATTTTTACTATACAAATTTCTTCATCTTTTTTCTTTACATATAATTTATATCAGTTACTATTTTCTTTAAAATTTCACTTCTATTTTTTGATGTATCAATATATTTAATTCCATATTTAGGACATTCATTTTTCAATAACTCGTTCTTTTCAACCCATTTGTCTGCATTTATTCCTAATTGCTCATCTGTTAATTTTGAACTCCAATCTTCATCCGTGTCATGTTCTCTACATAGTTCAATAATTCCATTTTTATCAAGATTACCATGTCCAAGACAAATACAATATATATTCTCTTATTTAATTAAATCGCTTATGTATTGGAGTTCTAAAAATTCTTCCTTACCACTTCCTCTGATCATTCCCCATACAATGGAATCAGAATGAATTAAATTATATTGATTATATTTTTCTTTTATCATATTGCTTAGTGTAGTTTTTCCTGCTCTTGCTACCCCAATAATTAGTATATTTCTCATTTTACTCTCCTATATTTTCTTCTTTATACCATTCAACAAATTTCTTTATTCCATATTTTTATAGGCATCTTGATAATTTGTTGTAAAATTTAGTCTTTTTTCTTTTAGATTTTTACATAATAATTCTTCTAATCCTTCCTCATATATTGGAGAAATCCCCTGTTTCATTAGGTTTATTTTTTCTTCGTTTACATCAACACATGTAACATTGTAGCCTTTTTCTGCAAAACACACTCCTGCAACTAATCCAACATAACCTGTTCCAGCAACTGCTATTTTCATGTTTTCCCCCTTATATTATGAATTCATATATATATTCATTTCCTTTGAGAAATCTAAAATTTCATTTTTAAATTTGTCATTTCTATTTTCTTGATTAAAATATGTATAAATATCTAATATACATTCGTACATATTATCATCATAATCTATATTTTCTATATAAATTGGTTTGTTATTTTTTAAAACTGATACATTTCCATCTTTTAATTTATTTAAATCATTATCATAAAATAAAAATTCCCCTCTAATAGTTGTATCATCGTCACAAACAACTATAACTTCTCTTATTTTTGTATTTGAAGCAAAATCACTCTCGTGTATTACTAATACATCATCTTTCTTTGATATTATTTTACTATAACCGTGTTTTTTTAAAGCCTTTTCTCCTTTAATCATATCTTTTTCCTCTTGTAGCATTAATCGAGTTGAATTTGTATTTCCTAATATATATTGTGTAAAATAAACTTGGTGAGGAATATCATGTTCTATATTTCTAGTCGTTCTTTTAAACATTCCTCTTCCATTAAAGCTCTCTTCTGTTCTGTTTTTTGAGAAATTAGTATATATCATCTTTGGTTTTAATTTTTTCTCAGTAATTATTCTTTTTATTTCAGTTATTATTTTTGAATAAGCATAATTTCTAATCATTGCTATATCTAATTCTTTATTTTTTTCAAAAAAATCCTGTTCAACTATAAATGGTTTTTCGACTATTATATCTGTTATCCCTATTTTTTTACACTCATTAACTATATCTAAAAAAACACTTTTAGGAGTACATATATCTACAATTACATTACTTTTATCTAAGTTATTTTCACTTATTACACTTTCTATTGTTGTGTATGCTTTTGTTACAGTTATATTGTGATTTTTAATTGTTCCATCAATATCAACAAAATAAATTTTTCCTATTTTTTTTAATTTTTTATATGAATAATAATGTAAATATCCTGCTTTTCCTGTTCCAATAATTATTACATCTTTCATAATTAATCATTCTCCAATTCTCTTAATCTATTTGAAATTTCATCAGCTTTTTCATCCAAACTTCTACATATATTAGTTCTATAAAAAGCAAATTTTATAAGTTCATCTTTGTTTTCTACATTTTTATAATATTGCTCATAACCAAATGGGCTTCTTGCTAATTGCATTAAATATATATATGGTAATAATTCTAAATCATATTCATTTAATTTTGCATATTTCATATATTCTTTAACATACTCTATTAAATTTTCAACATCAATTTGTCCATTACTAGCTTTTTCATCAATATATGTATATGATCTTGCAATTTCCCATACAATAGGCAATTTTTTTACCTTTACAAAATCAATTATTGCATTAATTTCATTTTTTGAATTATATATAAATTGTAAGCAATTATAATCTCCATGTGAAATTGTATGTGTAATATTATTCAACTTACTAACATCAAACTTATTTTGTATTTTTTTTAGTAGTTCTTTCTTAAATAAAATATCTTTCTTTATTTTTTTATCTATTTCATTGTTTTCAATTTTATTTAATATTTTATCAAATTTTTCATTAGCTGTTTTCATCTCATCTTTAGAAAACCAATCTATAACATTTATACTATCTTTTAAGTTATACTTTTCAAACCCATTTACTATTTTTCCTAAATACTTTGCTGAATCAATAGTTTGTTTATAATTTCCTTCATTTTTATTTATTGTTGTTCCTTTAATAAACTTTTGTAATATTACTATTTTTCCTAAATGTTCAAAACAATAATTTTCATTTTTCATCTTTATATATGTTGGTAATGGAATATCTGTATTTCTTTGTAGATATTGAATTGCGTTAATTTCTTTAATAATATCTTCCTTTTTATATTTTGATTGAAATTCCTTTAAAACATATTCATTATTACCATTTTCTATTTTAAAGATGTTAGCAGTTCCTTGATTAATTCTTTTAATATTTGTAATTTCAATTCCATAATTTTCATAAACCATTTTTTTTATTTCATCATTATTAAATGTACTTTGTTCTAACATTTTATTTCATCTCCTATTTGTTTATAAATTTCTTCTTTATTTCCTCTAACATCTAATATTTCTATTGGTAAATTTGTTAAATTATTAAGAAATTCTTTTACATATTTATTTGTATTATATAATTCAATATCATCAGTAAAAATCGGCATTACATAATTCCAATTACAAAATTGTGCTAGATTTTTTATGTTATAATATTTATTATTATTTAATTTTATGTTTGTATCTCCATTTTCACATAATCCAACAATTCTTATAATTTTTGTTATTTCAATTTTTTTATTAAAATTTTTATTATATTCAATTTTTCCATTTACTATATCAAAGCTTGAACCTAGTTCATTAAATAAACTATTATCTTTTATTGAAATCCAAGTTTGGTCTGTTGAATTTAATTCAAATCCATTTCTTACAAATTCTCTTGATAAAGTGGATTTTCCTTGTCCAAAATCCCCTAAAATTAAAATGCCTTTTTCTCTTTTACTTACTAACACAGAATGTATAAACATATTACATTTATCATTGATAATAAAAGCAATGCAATTGTTTATAATAGGATATATATCTGTTTTTATTATTTTTCCATTAAATTTTTTATAAATATTATTTATTTTTATCTCAACACTATTTTCATTGAAATTTATATAGTTTTCTGTTTCTGCCTTGTTGTATATTTCAAATTGTGAAAATCTCCCAGTAATAAATTTTTCATATTCTTTAATATTATTATTTACATTTAAAAAACTATTTTTTATTTTATATATCATATTTTATTACCTCGATAATATTTTCTTTTTTATTTAGGATTTTCTCAACTACATTTTTATTTGATTTATATATATTTATAAATTTTGAAAATTCTTCTTTATCATTTTCATTTAATAGTTCGAATAAAATTTCTTCTCTTTCTTCATTAGTATGTCCGTTTAATTCATGTCCACCAAATACAGCCAAGCTCTTTCTATTAATGTCTAATGGATTTATAAAATATTCTTTATCTCTCGGAGTTCCTAGTAAGATAATATTTGAACCATTATTTGCATTTTCAAAAACATTTTTTATAACTTCACTATTTCCAGTTGCATCTATGTATGTATCATATTTTTCAAACTCATTTGTTAATTCTAGTTTTACATTAAATCTTTCTTCTAATAGTTTGATTGCTTCCATTTGAAATTCTTTTACATTTCTTGTTAAAATCTTTATATTCTTGAAACCTAATTTTAGAAGATAAAATAAGCAAGTAAATCCCAAACTTCCCAAACCAATAATAAGTATATTATCTTTTATCATATTTTCTATTTTTCTAATCGTTAATGCACTCATTAATTCAAATCTTGAAAATGCAATATTTTCAACATCAAATTTTTTTGGTATTTTAAAAGAGTCCTTATATGTATCAATATATTTATCATAATGTTTTGATAACAAAAATAATCTGTTTCCATCAATCACTTTTGAAATACCCATATAACCTTTACTTCCATATTTTTCAGTTCCTCTTGATACAATTGTATATTCTATATCTCTTTCCGCATTTGATTTTATCTTGTCTATTTTTATATACATTTCTTTTATTCCATATCCAATTTCTTCTATACAATGAGCATCACTTCCAAGTGAATATTCAGCTTTATACTTTTCAAACAGTCCTAACATAAATTCTAATTGTTGTATATTCCATCTCGATCTATCACTTGTATTTAAGTCAAATCTAACATTTCTTTCTGAAGCTAATTTCACAATTTCTTCTATTTCTTTTTTATATTCTTCATATTCTTTTCTTAATTTCAAATGACCTATAACATCAAATGGATAATTCAATATCATATCTTTATTTGCTTTTAAATAATCCTTATATTCTGCCTTTCCCATACCATGAACTGAACCAATAACTACATCAAAATTATAATTATTTATTATATCTATTTCCTTTTTAGAAAATTCTTTATCATACGAAAAATCACTTTCTAACCCTGTCTTTATTTCAAGATTAGGATATTCTCTTTTAATTATTTCTATATTTTCAAAATATTTATCAATAACTTCTTTTGTATTTAATACTGGTGTATGCTTTTTTGATTCTCTATTTCCATGGTCTAAAAAAACTACTTTTTTCATTTCTAATTCAATGCATTTCTCTGCATATTTTCTCATTATATTAATATCATTTACACCTTTTTTTAAGTGTATGTGCATATCTTCCATTTTTCTACCTCTTTTTAAAATATAAATCATAATATGTTTCTAGTATTTTAGATTCATCAATCCATTCATCTACTATATCTACTTCAACATCATTGTCCAAATTACATTGTTCATTTATTACCTTATCTGTTACAACAACTTGACTTGCCTTAAATATATCATTTGATTTATTTGGTATTGCTTCTGAATCAAATAGATTTACAGATCTACCATTTCCTAATATTGTTATATGTTTTCCATTTATATTAAATTGAGTACCGTATCTTGGTATTTCCTTAAATTCATATCCTGCTTTTTTATATTCTTTAAAAATATCCAAATCAGCAGATGCACCAGATGTAATAAATGTTCCATCATCTAATTGTTTTATAACTTCATCACTAATGCTCTTAAATCCACTAGCACCAACAATTAAAAATGGTTTTTCATATTTTATTGCTTCTTCAAATGTTCTAAATGTTGTATAACCTTTCTCTGCTGCTTGAATGCATTTAAGCACATCAGGTTCAACTATAACAACTCTTATACCATAATCTCTATATCTATCTGCTAATGTTTCTCCTAAATCTCCATATCCTAGCTGAATTATTGTTCTACCTACAATTTTTTCCCCACCTAGTAATTCTATTGTTCTTATGAAAATAGTATTTGAAATTTCCCTATATGTAATAAATCTTTTCAATTTAGATTTTGCAACATTTAAAACTGGATATGGTAATTCCTTAACATTAAGATTTTTAATTCTTTTTAGTCCAGTTACAGTTAGCTCAACAAAAGCTTTTACATTATCATAATTATGCTGTGTTATTATTCGTGATACAATTGCTCCATCATCTAATATTACAATTTTTTTATCTTTTCTTTTTGATATAAAATCGTTTACTAAAATTCTTCCATGTTCTAATAAAATATCATCTGCAACTGATGTGTTATCTAGCATATCAACTTGAAAGCCTAATTTTTTAAATGTTTCTGTAATTTCTTTTTGGTGTTTTGTACTATCTCCTTTATCTATTGCCAATATATCTTTTGGTTCAACACCCATTCTAACAAATGATGTTAATAATCCTACATTTTCCTCTAAAAAGTGGTCTCTCCAAATTATAGCAACGCCTTTTAAGTTATTTACTCTTTTAGACGAATAATCTTTTAATACAGGCATTGCCTCTTCTATTGCCTCTATTTCTTTATTGGTATATGCTGTACATATATGTTCTAAAATTTCATTTATATCTTTATTATCTCCTTTGTAATCTAATTCAATTTCGTTTTCTACAAAAAAAGGAACAGAGAAACTTCTAAAACCTACATCTACTTCATTATAATTAATCTCTTCTTTGTGAATTTTCAAAATTTTATTTTCTTTATCAATTTCAATACTTCCAATTCCATATTCTTTTAATTCTTTTACTAAATTATCTAAATTATCATAATAAATTCTTTTCATTTTTACTCTCCTTCATTAATTTATTGTTATATTAAATTCTTCTACTAATTTATAAAAATTTTTCATAGATTTAAGAAATAAATCTTGTTTTGTTTCTCCACTATTATTCATAGGTAAATGTGTTTCGATTGAAACAAATCCATTAAATCCATCTTTTTTTAGAGTTTTCATAAATTCTTTTATTCCTATATCTCCTTCACCTAAATGAGCATATTTTTCTTTTTTTAAATCATAATCTCTTAAATGTATATATGTAATTCTCTCTTTTGAATTTTCATAGGCTTCAAAAACTTTATGATTCTCTAAAAATGCATTTGATAAATCATATATAATGTTTATGTTATCTATATTTTCCATTAATCTTGCACAATCAACAGGACTTTCAGCTAATGTTGCTCTTTCATTTTCCATTAACAATTCTATATTTTCTTTCTTTGCTTTTTCACATAATCTTTTTAAATTTTCTCTTATTTCTGTTTCTTCTAGTTCTCTTCCAATATTTGAAAAAATCCTAATATACTTATTATTAAATATCTTACTAATATCTAAATAAATATCAAACAATTCCATTTTTCTCTCGTATGGAAATGGTTTCTTACCAACAGGACTATCTAATGTAATAACCTCAATATCGTTTTCATCCAACACCTGTTTAAATTGTTTCAATTCATCTTTAGAATATTCCCATAAATATTTGTCATTTACTTTTCTCATTTCGATGTATTTTATGTTTGCCAATTTCATACTTTTAATTTGTTCTTCTAAAGTTGTTCCTATTTCATCTGCTACAACTGCTAACTTCATTTTTCTTTCCTCCTTTATATCCTATTTAATATTTTTTCTATGTTACTATCAGCACCATATTTTAATTTTTTAATATTTATCTTTTTAACTAAATGTTTAAGTAATTCTTCTTTTTTTATTTGTAATTCTTTTTCTGTAATTTTTCTTTTTCTTAACCATTCTTTTCTTAATGCTTCTGTATCATTTGGAGTAAAATTTGTTTTTAATAATAATTCCATTTTTTCTCCATCAGTCATATCAATTACTTCAACAGAATCTCTTTCAACCTCAAATTTAGGATAGATAATATCAGTTATCTTCGCTCTTGCACACATTTTAGTATTTGGAAATACTTTTTCAACATCCGTTAAAGGTGTATTACAATCGAAATCATTTGTAACTTCTTCATAATTTCTATGTTTTTTCTCTTCTATGAGTCTATTAATTCTAAAATAGTTGTCTAATTTTTTATTATTTCTTACCGTTCCCATAGCGTATGTAACTGCATGAGGAAAATAATCCATATTATCCTTTATATCAACTAAAACCCTATCATTAGATAAAAATTTAGTTTCGTTTTCTGTATCCATAAATTTAACTGCTAGCGTAGTTTTACCGCTTCCACTTGTTCCCAACAACAAAATTCCTTTATTATGAGTAACTATTCCTGTACCATGCATATATGAAAATCCCATATCTTCTTTTTCTCTTAAATATAATTCCCTTATAATTCTAGCAACCCAATTTCTAGAATTTTCATTATTATTTTCAACAATAATTGCATAATTTTTATCATCTGTTTTTACACATATATAATCTTCAGAGTTTACTAAAAAATAATGTTTTTCTTCTTTAATAATTTCTTTGTGAGTTTGTTTCTTAAAGCTATAATAAATTTTTCCATTGCTATTTTTTATTAATTCCTTTATTCTTTTAAACTCGTTCAAATCTACAATATATTCAATATTTATTGTATTACTTGTGTTACTTTCCATCGGAATAATTGACTCATCTACTTTATTTTTTAATAAATCATAATGCTTTTCATCAACAGTTATTATAAAATTAACATCAGGTAAATAATATTCTATTTTCTTCATATTTCCATTTCTTCTCCTTCTTTCATTTTTCTTCCTTTTTCTCTTTCTAAATACTTTTGTATAACAGTCATGCAATAATGTTCTTTTTCTTCTGTATTATCTTTTGAGATTTTACCTAATTTAATATTGGGTTTCATTATTTCGCCATGATAATCTGAACCACCACTTACTAACAATTTTTCTTCTCTAGCTAATTTGTAGTATCTTTTTATATCACTTAATGTATGTTTTGAATTAAAAATCTCTACTCCATCTATACCTGCATTTCTGAATATTTCATATATTTCATCAATTTGAACACCATATTTGTTTTCTATTGAAATTGGATGTGCAATTACAGCCATACCTCCAGCATTATGAATTATTTTCACAGCTCTATCTAAATCAATAGTTGCATCTGTTTTTAATTTCAACTCTTTAAAGAAGTTATCAAAATAGAATTTTACATTTGGAATAATTCCCTTATCTACTAGTAATTTAGCTATTGTAGTTTGTCCAACAAAACCTGTTCTATTTAAAAGTTCTAATGCTTCTTCTCTAGTTATCTCAATTCCAAATTTTTCTTTCAGTTGTTGTATTACTTCTAAATTTCTTAAATTTTTTCTTGTTTTTATTTCCTTACATACTCCTAATAATTCATTACTATGTCCGTCAATTCCATATCCTAGAATATGCATTTGATATTTTCCTTTACTTGCTGAAAATTCAATTCCTGGAATATATATTAAGCCACTTGTATCAACATTTTTCATGGCTTCAATACTATCTGCATTATCATGATCTGTTATTGAAAATGTCTTTATTCCATTCTCTCTTATTTTTTTTACGATTTCTTCTAATGAATATTCTCCATCCGAAAACTTTGAATGTATATGTAAATCATATTTGTTCATTTCATTTCTCCTTAAACAACAAAAGATATAAATACAGGTTCTTCATTATTTATATCTTTTGTAATTAAATGTATTATCTTACTTTATCTCTGCAATTAATCTATTACCTATATCATCTAAATGATTATATAAATATCTACATAATTTTGTTCTGAATAATGCAAATTCTAATAAAGTTTTCTTTGTATAATCATCATTAAATTGTTTATACCCAAATACACTTGCTATTAATTGTATCAAATAAAGATGTGCTGCATATTTTAAATCATAATTATTCAATTTTATATACTTCGTAAATTCTTTAAAATAATCTACAAGAGTGTCTATATTTAATTCTCCATCAACTGCTTCTTTATCAACATAGCTATATGATCTCATTATTTCCCAAACAATAGGCATAATTTTAGCGGTTTCAAAGTCTATTACAGTTGTTCCATTCTCATCATTATAAATGAGTTGTTGTACGCTATAATCTCCATGTGTATTTTTTATTGTCATTTTATCAATAATGTTAAAATCAAAAGTTTCTAATAATTCTTCTGCAACATTAATTTTAAATTCTAAATCATCATAAAATTGTTCTTTATATGGGTTATCTTCATTTAACTTAGATTGTAAATCTTTCATTTTTACAATTCCGCTTTCTATTGACTCTTTTGAAAAACTCTTCTTAAATATTCCATCTTCTTTTAATCCTTCATAGTTTTCAAATGCCTTTGTCATCTTTCCTAAAATTGTTGCACTTTCAATAGTCTTATTATAATCTCCAGTATTATTTTCCATTGTGTATCCATCAATAAATTTTTGTAATACTAAAACTCTTTCATTATATATATAATAAAATTCTCCATTTTTGGTCTTTATATATTCTGGAACTTTTAATCCGTTTTCTTTTAAATAATTTATAATATTAGTTTCTTTTATCACAGATTCCTTGCTTCTACCTTCACTAAATCTTTTTAAAATATATTTATTTTCTCCTGATGTTATTTTAAATATATCTGCTGTTCCTCTATTTATTTCGTTTATTGAATCTACTTCAATTCCATATTCTTCTTTTAATATTTGTTTTATTTCATTATCTAAAATTTTTGCATTACTCATTATCTTTCAACCTCCATATCCCTTTCTATCATATCTATTATTTTTTTACCACTTGGTACAATTATGTTTTTTTCTATCAGTTCTTTATACTTTTCAACACTAACCCAACAAGCATTAACAACTTCGCCATCATTGAAACTTATCTCTTCTGGATATATATCTTTTTTAAACAACCATACATCTCTGAAATAATCTTTTTCTTTTATCGTTCCTAGAAATCTTGCTTCACTTTCTTCGCAAACAATCCCTATTTCTTCATAAATTTCTCTAATTGTTGCATTTATCGTTGTTTCGCCTTTTATTACAGAACCACTTGTGCATTCCCATAATCCTCCGTATAGTGGCTTATCTGTTTTTCTCTTGGTTATTAATATTTGTTTCTTTGTGTTTTGTATTATACCTGTTATAACAAGATGATACTCGCCATCTTTTAGTCTTTCATTGCTATTTCTTTGAATTACTTTTCCAGTTTTTTCTCTAAATTTATCATATACTTCCCAAATTTCTTCCATATCCTACCTATTCTTTTTTATTTTTTCCAACTCTTCTTCAGCTTTTTTTACATAATAATTTGAATGATCAAATGGAATATCTAATTCATTGATTGCTTTTTCTAAACTTTCTACATCTTTATAAACTTCATTAGTTTCAATTTCAATTAATATTATATCTTTTCTTGCCTTTATTACGATTTTTAAATTATCTTTAATATAACTAATATGTTCTTCATCAATTTTCATTAATTCTTTATAACCAATATGTTCAAAAATTTCCTTTGCATCTTTAATATTATCAACATCACAATTTACTGAATATTGTGATAATATTTTTCCATCATCATTTATATCTTTGCTTTTAAATGTAATTCTTTCTCTATGTTTCTTAACATTTATTCCTTCACTTTTTCTAAGTAAAATAGCTTTTGATAAAATATCTCTTGTTTTTTCTTTATAAATATCTATCTCTTTAGGTATTAAAAAAATATCTGTTGAATTATATACATGTAATTTTTCAAATCCTTGTTTTTTTAGATTTTCTTCTAGCTCTTCTTTTGAACATGTTATTTTTACTGTTACTTCATTTTGATTACCTATTGACATTTTTTTCTCCTTTCTTTCTAACATAATTTATACTATACCTTTTGGCAAAAATCAAATACTAATTTGCTATATAGGATATACGCTAGGCGTATATCCAAACAAAAGAGTATATGCTTTATTGCATATACTCTTCATAATTTTCTTTTATTAAATTCATAAATTTTTCTGGAATATGTGTTAAATATTCCTCTATATATACTAAATTTAATTGTAAAGCAGGTAATTCTTCTTTAATCTTCACTTCAAATAATTCTTTATTTTTAAGTTCCTTTCCAACAGCTTGTTTTATTACATATTCTATCCCCATATCTTTTTTTACTGCATTAACTAACATCTCTGTTGTTTCAATTGTCATGAAAGGATTTAATTCCACATCATATTTTAAACATATTGCATCTAATTCTTTTCTTGGGGTACTTCTTTTTACAGGCAAAATCAAATTATATTTTTCTAAATCTTTAATTGAAATTGGTTCACTTGATATACATTTTTTACTTATAAAGCTATTTTTTAAATCAAATAATGGAACAATCTCTAAATTATTATAAATAGAATTTATAGGAGAAGTATCTATAATAAAATCTATTGAATTGTTTTCCAAAAATTTCAACATTTCTTCCGTATTTCTACTTACAATACTTATTTCTATATTAGGATATTCTTTATGAAATTTCCCAACAAATGGAAATAAGAAAAACTCTCCTATATGTGATTGTACTCCAATAGCTATCTTACCATGTTCTAAATCTTTTGATTCTTTTAAATTTCTTTCCCCGCTTAAAAGTAAATTGTATGATTTATCAACATAATTATATATTTCAACTCCATCTGGTGTAAGCTTTGTACCTTTTGCACTTCTATAAAATAATTTCGTATTAAGATTACTTTCTAATGTACTTATAGCTCTTGTTATGGAAGGCTGTGTTATATATAATTCTTTAGCAGCTTTTTTAAAACTGCTATATTTAGCAACTTTATAGAATGTTTTATACAGTTCCCAATTTATATCTAGACTCATTTTTAAAAATCTCCTCTATTTTATCTAAACAAATATTTTTTGAATCGCATATAAGTTTATCTTTTCCATTAGTTGTTATTAAAAATTCTCCTATTGCATTTATTAATAAGTAATCATCTTGTATTTCTTTTTCCTTACATGAAACAACTGGACATCTCAAATTACATTCATTTAATTTTATTATTAATTCATCATATCTTTGATCACTTATTTCAAACATATTTTGATTTTCAACAGATTTACCTCTTAAAGAAATAAACTTAAAAAGTTTCCATCTTTCAATTTTATATTTCTTTATTATTTCTGCAACTTCATTAATATAATCAATATTAAATTTAGTTACAACAGAATTTATTTTTATTTTTATATCGACATTGTTTTTTTGAATATAATCTATTAAGTTTATAATATGTGAAGCATGCTCTATTCCTCTTCCAAGCTCATTGTTAACATCATCACTTATTGCATCTAATGAAAATGTTATATGATCAGTATAATCTTTAATTTCATTTATAACTGTTTCATTTAAATTTCTTCCATTCGTTATAATATTATTTACAATATTATTCTCATGAGCTTCTTTCATTAATTCAAATAAATGTGAATATAGTAAACTTTCTCCACCAGTCCATGTTATTTTTTTTACTTTTAAATCAATTAATGCCTTCAATATTTTTTTATTTTGTTCATAAGTATTTTCCTTATTGCATATAATTCTATAACAAAATTGACAGTTCTCATTGCATCTTGATGTTATATTCCAACAAACTGTTCTTCTATTCATTATATTTCTCACTCTCTTTCTTTTTCGTTTTCTTTTTGAGCAAATCTCAATTCTCTAAACTTATACAAATCTATACCATATTTATTATACACATTTGCAGTATTACAAGAAACAATTTCATGTTGTTCCAATCCTAATTTTCTTACAGTATCAAAAATGACTTCTTCAGAATCATTCTCTATTTCTACATAAGTTGGAATTAATGGCCAAGAATCAATATCAACTTCAACTCCGTTTACATTATATGTAGCACGCTCTTTTTCTTGATAATTTCTAAACGAAAAGCCTAATTGTTCCAAAATGCTATTACCTTCTTCAATAGATGGTACTTCCATTTCTGTTTCCATAACCTTTTGAATATTACTTCCATTTTCTTCTTGAACCTTTGGATTAAGTATATGTTTTATTGTTATTGTTGTTCTACCATTAGTATTTCTTAATCTAACCCATTTATTTGGATTAATTCCAAACTCTTTAATTGTTTCAACAATAGACATGTCTGAAAAAGTTTCTAATAATTTATCATTACTTGTTTTTTTCAAAATTGTTCCTAAAAGTTTTGATGATGTTTTCTCTTTAAGTTCTTCTTGTTTTTCATCTGTTGTTAAATTATCAACTTCTCTTAATATTCCTTCTAATTTACTTCTACATACCTCAAATTCATAAGGTTGTTTACACTGTTTTAATTGTAAAATACAATCATAAAATCTTGCATATATTGATGGCAAATCATACACATATATCTGTTGTAAACCTTCCTCTACTTTTTTTGCATTTATTTTTTCTAAAGTTTTTTCTAACTCTGCTTTATTTACATCTAATATTTTTACTTCTTTCTCTAACTTTCCCATAATAACTCCTTTTTTACATTTTTCCTTAACATTATAACACTTTTTTCTCGTTATGTAAAGCATTGTTTTTTGTCCAAAATAAAATGTACATTGCACACTATTTTTAAAACTTTTATAAAACGTTATGCTGCTTTTAATTCTTCTTTATAATATTCCTCTGATGTCTTAAATTTAAATATTTTTCTAGGATATTGGTTTATCCATTTTTCGATTCTTTTTACATCTTCCTGTTTTAATCCTTTAAAACTTGTTCCTTTGGGTAAAAATCTTCTTATCATTTTATTTATATTTTCGTTTGTTCCTCTTTGCCATGAACTATATGCATCTGCATAATATTGCTTTGTTCTTCTTTTTTTGCTTCTTGTGTATGATTGTTCTATGGATTTCTAATTTCTAAATTCTGCTCCATTGTCTATCATTATTGTTTTAAATATTTCTCTGAATTTTACTACTCCTATTTCTCTTTCTATTCTATCTAAGGCTTTTGAAACTGATTTCGCTAACTTATTTGGTATTAATTCTATTATTTCTTTCCTTGTTTTTCTTTCACTTAAAACTAACAAATATGGTTCTTTTTGTCCTTTTAATCCTTATACTAAATCCATCTCCCAATGTCCTATTTCTTTTCTTGCTTCTATTTCTTCTGGTCTATCATGCATTGTTTTTCCTTCTTTATTTGTGTTTCTATTAAATAAGATTTTTCTAATTCAACTAATCCTAATTTTATTTCTCTACTTATTGTTGTTCGATGTTTTCCTAATATTTCTCCAATTTGTGTATAATTTAAGTGCTTATCATTATACAGAGTTTCTGTTTTTATTCTTTCTTTGTATGTTAATTGTTTAAAATTTCTTTTATTTGTGCTATACTGTTTTTGACACATAATTAAAAACCTCCAATGTTTAGTCTCGCAACTAACATTTTAATTGATTTTTAATTGTGTGTCTATATTTTTATGTTTACAACGTGCAATTAATTATACAATATTCACTCTTTTGCAGGTTTGTTTTTGGATAATTCGCCACTTTTTGTAAGCCAAATTTTAACTATTTTGCTATTTTTACTATTTTATCCGTTTATATTTTTTATTATTCGATTTGTTTCATCCATATAAATTACTAATTAGTTTTAAGTTTCGTTTTCTTTCATCCATTTTATAAATAAAATAATTCAATTACATCTGCAAATCCATTTCTATAATACTTTTCATTCCAATAATATAAGTAGTCCATAAAATTTTTATCAAGTTGATCTAGTTGCTTCTGAACATATTTCTTATTCTGTTCAGGAACATTCTTAAGTATTTTCTCTGCAATCTCATCAAAGTAAATACAATACTTTTTATCTTGAGGAGTCATCTCACAAAATGCTGTTTCTTCTCTAAATTCTATCCATTCTTTTAATAAATCATCTTTTACTTCTCTTAAATTCTTCATTTGCATCATCTCCTATACATATATTAATTCATTAAAAATTATTTTTTCTGCTTGATTCTTAAAATTATTCATCATACCAACCCAATAAAGCATATCTGTATTTTTCATATCTTCTGTTAGATTACTTTTTGCTTTTAATTGTTTTATTATTTGTTCTACTCTTTCAGTTGCAGCTTCTTGAATTTCTTTTAAATGACTATTTAATGTTCCATCCATTAACATTATTGTATATTCTGCCTTTTTATACTCCTTTAGATAATTTAATCTCATTCTACCATATTTATTAAGAATTATCTTTTCCTGCTTTGGTATTGTTAAATTTGGAATATAATAATCTCCTTCTAAATAATATTCAATTCCAGTTCTTTTGTCTATTTTTGTTTTTTGTAATTCTTTATTCATAACTATTTATCTCCTTTGTTTTCTTTTATTTTTAATTCTTTGTAATAATCTGTTTTAGCTTTTTTCTTTACTAAGTACAAACATTCTTGCACAAGCCATTTAAGTTCATTTGAATATGCTCTATATATAATACCATCTTCTAATCTTCCTTCTGTTTGTTTTTCATGTAAATAAATATACTTTTCAAATTTTTCACTTAACTGTTCTGCTCTTTGTTTGATTTCTTTGTTTTTGCTATTTTTATTATCATTAATAATCTGCATTAATTTATTGTATTCTTCTCTACTAAAGTAGATATTATCTTTACTTGACATTGTTTTGAGTCCTCCTTCTTTAACCTAAATTATAATCATTCTTTTTCTTTCCTTTTTTAGCTTGTTTTTCTGATAATTCTTCAGTAGTTAATACTTTTCTTGTTGTATCATGTACTATATCAGAATCATTATCATCAAATATTCCACTTTTGGCTAAATCTTCTGCAACAATAGTATAACTCCTCTTATCTTCTAGAATATTATCAAATCTTTCATCAAATATCTTAATTTGAAATCTTTTAAATTGTTAGTGATGACTTATATAAAAATGGCATATTTGACGACAATGATAATGAAATCGCTAATAATATTTATAGAAAAGTAACTATACCAGATGAAAACAAAGTTGAAAAAAATAGAAGAAAAAATGATATAAAATTTTAATATGGAGGTAATTTAAATATATGGAAAATGAGAAAGTTAAATATTGGGTAAATATAATAAATAATATGAGTTTAAAAGATAAATTAAGATTAGGAATATGTTTATCTACAAGTAATTGGTCTAATATCTTGTACAATAAAGCAGAAATGTATGAGAAATTTGATACTATGCTAAAAGAAGTTGATGAAGAATATAGAACTACTATCATAAACTTTGCAAAATATAAAGTTGAAAAAAATAAAGTTGTATTATATTTAATAAATAATATCATCTAATATTAAAGCTAACTCGGATACGTCTTGCTTGAGAGTATACCTAAGTTAGCTTTACTTAAATATTTAATCACCTACATTCCATCCTTCAGAGCTGTTAATTAATTCCTTAATACTTTTTTCAAATCCTTCCGCTATTTTTCTATTTTTTCCACCATCTATAGTTTGTAGTTCTTCAAATGTTTTTCCAAAAAAATCTTCAGGTAAATTAATTGTATTGCTCCTATCTTTACAATGAATTGCACTTGATATATCTACATACTTTAATTTTCCATTTATCATTATTGCATTCCAAGCATGTCCTACATTATACCCTTCAGAATCGATTGAGCCTTGTATATGCTTACAAGGTAGAGAAAACTTTTCACACAAAAATTTATATATTTCTGCAAAATTCATACAAACACCATATTTACTAAGCCATACACTATCAGTATTTCCAGATATAAATCCTTTTTCCTTTTGCTTACATTTTTCACATTCTTCTAAGTGTTGAATTATTTTTTGAGTTCGAACAATGGCTTTATTCGGAATATCAGTGTTATTTTTTGAATCTTTCAAAAATTTTTTTCTACTTTCTAAACCTAAAAGCTCGCATTGTGAATTATTATTTCTACAATAAATTCTATAATATTTAGTTAAGTTCTCATCAGATTCTTTTCTCCATTCTTGCTCTGCATAAGCATAATTTAAACCAGAGTATGCATAATTAAAATAATTAACGCACCAATCAAAAATAACTTTATATTTTTCTTCATCTGTCATTTCTGAATTAAGTCTTTTATTTATTTCATTTATTGCTCTTTCTTTTCTTTTTTCTGAAGATTCTTCGTATTCTCTATATTCTTTTGATTTTGCTATTAATTCTTTATTTCTAAAATAAGTGTCTGTTTCTTCATCATAAAAGTATTCTGGAGTATTACCTTCTAAATACATTTCAGACAATTCTTCAAATGATTCTGCTGAAATTATTTCATCTTCTTGTTTTTCTATATTAAAAACAAAGCATTCAGATTTTTTATACAATCCTTTTGTATCAACTCTTGGCAGTTGACTTTCTTTTGCATATTCCTCTCGTGCCATTTGAACATCTTGAAATAGTAATTTTCTTACTTCTTTAAGCAATTGGTCAACAACATCTGAAACTTCTGTTAATCCTTCTTCATATTCTACATATATTTCAAAAGTATAGTTTTGTAAAAGGTTTTTAACATCTTTATATGGTGGTCTTTGTAATTTCCAATGATTCGGATTGTTTTTACAATTTTGCTTTGCTATAAAAAAATTCTCTTTAGATAAGCCATCTAATGGTATTCTTATGTGAGCATTTCCTGTTAGTCCACTCCAGTTTGTAAAGATATTTTTATCATATAATTCTTCAACAATTGGAATAAAAAGCTCAGCAGCAACTACATCTTTAATTGTATCTCTCGTCATAAAATCTGTGGATGTTATTTTATTTTCTTCATAATCCCATTCTAATTTTTGTGTAATCTTCATATCAATACCTCCAATCACTCTTATAAAGCTCATATATCTTAATTATACTATATTTTTCAATATATTACAAATTATAAAAAATATGACATAATTCTCTAAATTAGTGCTATAATAGAGTTAGTTTAAGTCGATAATGTGACTTAAAGGGGTAGGTTCTACCATACTTTCTATAACAACAATTATCAATATACTATTTCCAATTTTCGCTCATAACTCCTTGGAATCTTAATAGTTGACTGTTTACATATGTATCTATTTCTTCGTTTAATCCTATATTGGTGCAAATATTTTTATTTATTTCTATATATTCTTTTGGTTCATTATATAATACCGATACGTTTACCTTATCATCTATATTTTCCATATAAATCATAATTGCTGGATTATTTATCATAGCTCTTCCAATTGATACTCTTTGCTACTGCCCACCTGATAGTTGATTTGGTAAATGAGTCTTTCGATTCTCTAAACTTAGTGTTTTCAACATTTCTTGTAATCTTTTTTTATCTATTTCACAGCCATCTAAATCGCATGGCAAAGTTATATTTTCTTCAACTTTCTACATTTGTAAATTATTTTAACATTGTAAAGTGACTCTAAAATGACTAACACAAAAAAAAAAGAAGCATTTTTACCATTGCTTCTTTCTTATGGCTCTCCGTGTTGGACTTGAACCAACGACCTATCGGTTAACAGCCGAGCGCTCTACCAACTGAGCTAACGGAGAATATATAATCTGGCAACAACCTATTTTCTCAACAGGGTAACCCGTAAATATTTTCGGCACGATAGAGCTTGACTTCTGTGTTCGGGATGGGAACAGGTATTTCCTCTATGTTATCATCACCAGAAATGTATTGTAAGATGTTAAACATCATTACTTACTATAACTGAATTCATTTTGTATTATACTACATACTTTTAATAATTGCAAGTATTTATACAAAAAATTTATTATTATTATGTACTATTATTTTTTTAATATACATATATAATAGCACACTCAAAAATACATAGAGAGATAAATTGTAAACCAATATATATT
>ERZ857882.784-NODE-784-length-39469-cov-5.800756_pt1 | contig 39469 bp, 36 predicted proteins | sample MGYA00519697_ERZ857882 | MGnify/ENA primary metagenome ERZ857882 (study PRJEB31778, sample SAMEA3449373) | human gut metagenome | biome: human gut; feature: human-associated habitat; material: faeces | place: United Kingdom | collected 2010/2012 ...
TAAAGCGGATTGGCCTGAATTTTCCGGTGTTCAAGGATGGCGGGGAAGTTACGGAACTTTTGTGGGACAAAGGGAATACCGTTGAGACGGCCCTGACGTATGACGGGAACGGGAACATCCTGACCGAATCGGTGACGGAGGCGTACAGCGGCAGCGCGACGAAGACGCGGACGTATCAGTACGACCTTGCGAACCGGCTGATCTCGGCGTCGTATGACGGGACGGCCACGACGTATGCCTACGACCTTGTGGGCAACCGGCTCTCGCGGATAAAGGGGACGGAGCCCATCGAGGAGTACGGCTACAACTACCTGAACCAGCTCACGCGCGTGCAGCAGGGGACGGCGGTGACGACGTACACCTACGATGCGCGAGGCAACCAGACGAAGCAGGTGCAGACGGGCACGGGCATGACGACGACCACGAACTACGGGTACGATCTTGCGAACCGGCTGATCTCGCTGGACGTCTCCAACAATGCGGTCGTGCCGACCTCAACGAGCGCGACGTTCGCGTACAACGCACAGGGGCAGCGGATCACGCGCGTGGAGAACGCGGTCGTTACGCACTTCTACTACACGGGTTCGGCGCTGCTGTTCACCACGGTGAACGAGTATGTGCTGCAAACGCAGAACATACTGAACCCGTCTGGGGCGCTGATCGCGAGCAAGCGGTTCGAGGGGCAGGCGGAAGCCGGGCAGGACCCGTATGCGGACGACTACTTCTTCTACCGGTATGATGTACGCGGCAGCGTCGCAAACATTGTGGACGGCGCGGGTTCCGTCGTCAAGTCCTACGACTACGACGAGTTCGGCGTGACGACCAGCACCGGCGGCGGCTTCCACAACGAGGTGACGTTCACGGGGAGCGTGGCGGACGCATCCGGCCTTCTGTACATGAACGCGCGCTACTACAACCCCGCCACCGCCCGCTTCCTCTCGCAGGATACCTACACCGGCTCCGCCTTCGTCCCGTGGACGCAGCACCTCTACGCCTACTGCAACAACAACCCCGTCAACATGGTCGATCCGACGGGGCATAATCCGCTGCTGATCGCCTTGCTAATAGCTATAGCCACAGCCGCTGTTGCGGGATGCAATAATCAACCTCCCAAACCGGAGCCAACGGAAGAACCAGAGCCTACGCCTGTGCAAATTCAGGTTGTACCAGACCCTAGGCCAGCGCCTGCACCAATTCCACCATCCTCCTGGGGGGACACAGATATCCCAGAGTTAATAGCTAAAAGAAACAATGCATCTGAACAAGCGATAGTGATGATACGAAAAGCTGCATCGCACCTAGGTGCTGGCTACCAAAGCCCTCCTAAAGATGATAATACATTTGATTGTGCTTCTTTGGTATACAATGCAGCAAGAGAAATCGACGAGACTTTTTGGGGTGGTTCCTGCTACAAACAGCGGAGCTATTTCCGCGGAGAAACTCCGAATGCCTCAAGCCCGCCATGAACCTTCGTTACAGGATCAAATTTTGAGAGCGATATGTCATCAATGCTTCCGGGGGATTTGATATACTGGGAATCCAGTACAAATCCATATCATGGACATGTGGCGATCTATTTAGGAGAGGATTATATTCTCGATGCTACCGCAAGTGGGGGAGGCGTTGCTTATCGTCAGTATACGGACTATGTAAACGCCAATCCGCAAGCTGTATATGTAGGATTTGCGCGTTACAACGGCCACTAAAAGGAGGGTTGGTTTATGAAGAAGTTCCTTTGTGTGCTCGTTTGTTGCTGCCTCGTTACTTTTCTGCTTTCCTGCGGGACACTGCAAGCAAAGCCGATCCCATCCGAGTTTCTGATTGCGGCAGGAGATATGTACGGCTGCGACATCGTTTTCTGGCTTGATGGATTTGGACTTTGTTATAATCTGGGTGATGCGTGGGAGAACGATCTGAATGCGTGTTACATTACGCTTGAGAAGTCTGAATCGGAGGGCCATGATTTGATTTTCCTGAATGATGGTTCAGAGAAGCACTGCCTGGGCGAATTATCGTATCGCGAATCCGGTTTTGCGTATGGATGTCGTTACCGGATCGACACGCGGTCTCCCCATGCTCAGATGCATCCGGCAAGTATTCCCTGGGATACACTCAAAGCAGATTTGACGGCAAGAAACAGTGCGCTGACAGAGACGCCGGGTATTGTGCGGTCTTTCGATGTTGAGAACAATATCATCAACGTCTCAACAGCTGGATCTGCTATAGAGGTTACTATGGGCGATCACATTGTGTACCTTCCGAAAGATTCTATCAGCGAGGAGGTGCTCTCATTACGGGTTGCGGAAAGTTCGATATTGACCATCTGGTGGGACTGGGGGGAAACAGTCATTACGCGTGAATGCTTTTTTCGCCTACTGGAACAAGATTATGTCGGCTTTGCGCAGGGGGGCTATTTGCTTTTCGATGACAAAGAGTTGTTCGGATACAGCGAATTGTATATGCCATAAGTAAAATCCGGAAAAAGCCCGACGGCAAACACCAAGCTGATCCGCTCGTATGCGTTGTATGCATACGAGCGGTTCAATTTTGTATTATTCTCTATTCAGTTGACAAGGCATTGATGCGGCATGGCGGCTTATGGCCCCATGCTGCATTGACCCTGCCGTTGGTCGCTTTAGGCAACATGCTTTGAAGGCGCGCGGGGTTTGCCGCCGCCTGCTTATCCTCTGCGGCGCCCCTTTTTCCGCAGCCCGTATGTGCACGAAGCATGCGGGCGTTTTTCGTTTTGGCACGACAGCGGTTTGAAATTCCCGTTATGCATAAATATACTTGACAACCGCCATTTTCCCGTCTATAATGCATAAATATAAAATACTTATGCTTATTTTATGCGGAGGTGCGGTTATGAAAAAGCAGATTAAGAGGGTCGTTCTGGCATATTCGGGCGGTTTGGATACCTCGATCATCATCCCGTGGCTCAAGGAGCACTACGACAACTGCGAGGTCGTTGCCGTCTCCGGCGACGTCGGTCAGGGGTCGGAGCTGGACGGTCTTGAGGAAAAGGCGCTCAAAACCGGCGCTTCCAAGCTGTACATCGAGGACTTGAAAGAGGCCTTTGTGACGGACTATATCTATCCCGCCATCCAGGCCGGCGCGGTCTACGAAAAGGAATATCTGCTCGGCACCGCGCTCGCGCGGCCGGTCATCGCCAAGCGGCTCGTGGAGATCGCCAAGGCCGAGGGCGCGGACGCCATCTGCCACGGCTGCACCGGCAAGGGCAACGATCAGGTACGCTTCGAGCTGGCCATCAAGGCGCTCGCGCCGGAAATGGCGATCATCGCGCCGTGGCGGGAGTGGGACATCAAGTCGCGCGACGAGGAGATCGCCTATGCCGAGGCGCACGATATTCCGCTGAAGATCAACCGGGAGACGAACTACTCCAAGGATAAGAACCTCTGGCACCTCTCCCATGAGGGGCTTGACCTCGAGGACCCGAAGAACCAGCCGCTCTATGAAAAGGAAGGCTTTCTGGAGATGGGCGTGTCGCCCAAGCAGGCGCCGGACGATTCGGCCTACGTGACGATCTCGTTTGAAAAGGGCGTCCCCACAGCGGTTAACGGCAAGAAGCTCGCGCCCGTCGCCATGATCGAAACGCTCAATCAGCTCGGCGGCGCTTACGGCGTCGGTCTGGTCGACATCGTGGAAAACCGGCTCGTGGGCATGAAGTCGCGCGGCGTATACGAAACGCCCGGCGGCACGATCCTGTACCGGGCGCATCAGGTGCTCGAAACGCTGTGCCTCGACCGCGACACGCTGCACTACAAGACGCTCGTGGCCGAGCAGTTCGCAGAGCTGACCTATTTCGGCAAGTGGTTCACGCCGCTGCGTGAGGCGATCTCGGCGTTCATCGAAAAGACGCAGGAACACGTCACCGGCGATGTGACGCTCGAGCTCTACAAGGGCAACCTCATCAACGCCGGCGTCAGCTCCCCGTACTCGCAGTATTTTGAGGAGCTCGCCACATTCGGTGAGGATCACATCTACGACCAGAAGGATTCGGAGGGCTTTATCAACCTGTTCGGCCTCTCCATCCGGATGAACGCGCTGGCAAAGCAGCAGAAGCTCAAGTAAGGAGATCGGCATGAAAGCGATGTGGGCGGGGCGGTTTTCCAAGGAGCTGTCCAGCGAACTCAATGACTTCAACTCCTCCATCCCGTTCGATGCGCGCATGTACCGGCAGGATATCCAAGGGTCGCTCGCCCACGCCGCCATGCTCACCGCCGAGGGCATCCTGACCGCCAAGGAGGGCGAGTCCATTCTCGCCGGACTCGAGAGCATCCTGAAGGATCTCGACAGCGGCGTGCTGAAGCCGGACCCGTCGGCCGAGGACATCCATATGTTCATCGAGGCGGAGCTGACGAAGCGCATCGGCGAGCCGGGCAAGCGGCTCCACACCGCGCGCAGCCGCAACGATCAGGTGGCGCTCGACCTGCGGCTGTACCTGTCCGCCGCGATCGACGAGGTGCAGGCGCTCCTGCTCGAGCTGCTCGAAGTCCTGCTCGATCAGGCCGAAGCGTACGCCGCAGCCATCCTGCCCGGCTATACGCATTTGCAGCGCGCGCAGCCCGTCACGCTCGGCCACCATCTGATGGCGTACGCCCAGATGTTCACCCGCGATCGGAGCCGGCTGGACGACTGCAAGCAGCGCATGTCCGTCTCGCCGCTCGGCTGCTGTGCGCTTGCGGGCACCACGTTTCCGATCGACCGGCAGGCCACGGCCGCGGCGCTCGGCTTTTCAGCCGCCTGCGAAAACAGCCTCGACGGCGTGTCCGACCGGGATTTCGTGCTGGAGCTTGCCTCGTGCCTCGCGGTATTGATGATGCACCTGTCGCGCTTCTCCGAGGAGATCGTGCTCTGGTGCTCGTGGGAATTCCGCTTTGTGGAGCTGGACGATGCGTATGCCACCGGCTCAAGCATCATGCCGCAGAAGAAGAATCCGGACGTCGCGGAGCTGGTGCGCGGCAAGACCGGCCGCGCCTACGGCAATCTCATGTCGCTGCTGACGATGATGAAGGGCCTGCCGCTCGCCTACAACAAGGACATGCAGGAGGACAAGGAGCCGATCTTCGACAGCATCGACACCGTGCGCCAATGCCTCACGATCTTCACGCCGATGCTCGCCACCATGCGCGTGCGCACCGACCGCATGCGGCAGGCCGCCTCGGCCGGCTTTATCAACGCGACGGACTGCGCAGACTACCTGACCGGCAAGGGGCTGCCGTTCCGCACGGCGTACCAGATCACCGGCGCGCTCGTGGCGCACTGCATCCGGGAGGGCACAACGCTCGAAGCGCTGCCGCTCACCGTGTATCAAAGCTTTTCGCCCTGCTTTGACGAGGACGTCTATCCGGCCATCGATCTGGACGCGTGCGTGGAAAAGCGCCGCTCCTTCGGCGGCACCGCGCCGTCCTCCGTGCAGGCGCAGATCGCTTCCATGCGTGCGCGGCTCGGCCTTTTTGCAAAGCAGCGGGAAACGAAGGAGGTTCAGCCATGATCCGGGTATTCATCGACGGCAGCGAGGGCACGACCGGGCTGCGCATCCACAGCCGCCTGCCCGCGCGCAGCGACATCGAACTGCTGACCATCGACCCCGAAAAGCGCAAGGATCCGTCCGCGCGCAGGGAGCTGCTCAACAGCGCGGACATCGCCTTTCTCTGCCTGCCGGACGCGGCGGCGCGCGAGGCGGTCGCCATGGTCGAAAATCCGCTCACGCGCATCCTCGATACCTCGACCGCGCACCGCACGGTGGACGGCTGGGCGTACGGGTTTCCCGAGCTGACGGCCGCGCACCGGCAGGCCATCGCCTCCGGCAGCCGCATCGCCGTGCCGGGCTGCCATGCAAGCGGTTATCTGGCCATCGTGCGGCCGCTCGTGGAGGCCGGACTTCTGCCGGCCGGCGCGCAGCTCTCCTGCACGTCGCTGTCCGGCTACAGCGGCGGCGGCAAGCGCATGATCGCGGAATACGAGGCGGCGAACCGCCCGCCGGCGCTGGACGCGCCGCGCATCTACGGTCTTTCGCAGCGGCACAAGCATCTGGCCGAGATGCAGGCCGAGTCCCGGCTGTGCTGCCCGCCGGTGTTCTTCCCCATTGTGGGTGATTTTTACAGCGGCATGCTCGTGAGCGTCCCGCTGCACGCAGGCCAGCTCCTCTCTCCGCTGACGCCGGAGGAACTGACCGCGCTGTATGCGGCGCACTATGCGGGCGCGGCGTGCGTACACGTTCTTCCGCCGGCGGCCGAGGGCCTGCTGGACGCGAACGCCCTCTCCGGTCGGGACGACATGGCGCTCTGCGTTTGCGGCGGCGGCGACCGCCTCGCGGTGCACGCGCTGTACGACAATCTCGGCAAGGGCGCTTCCGGCGCGGCCGTCCAGTGCATGAACCTGCTGCTCGGCGCACCGGAGACCACCGGCCTCAAGGTTGCGGCGTCCACCTAACAGCGGCTATTCCTGCGCCGCTGCGCGCCGGAGACCACCGGTCTCAAGGTTGCGGCCGCATTGTGCGCATGAGGGCGCGCGGCGCGGCGGCCGCGGTTCGTCTCAGCAAGCGCTGTGACTGCATCGTGCCAAATCGGAACCGCTTGGAGAAGCGGCCATGGTTCGCCTCAGCGAGCGCTCTGTGGCGGAACAGAACCGAATCGGAACTACTTGGAGAAGCGGCCGCGGTTCGCCCCGGCGAGCGCGCTGTGATCGCCGGAAAACAATACATTTTTGGAATGCCCGCTCAGGTGGGGCGTTCCCTGCAGGAGTCCGGCTCGGAACCCGCAAACCATGACGGAACAGAGGGAGAAATCGATGAAACAGGTATCGGGCGGCGTTTGCGCGCCGAAGGGATTTACCGCCGCGGGCGTGCATTGCGGCATCCGCAAGAACCGGGCAAAGCGCGATCTGGCGCTGATCGTGAGCGAGGAGCCGTGCGCCGCCGCCGCGGTGTACACGAAAAACCTCGTCAAGGGCGCGCCGCTCGCCGTGACCAGGGCGCACCTTCAAAACGGGTTTGCGCAGGCCGTCGTCTGCAACAGCGGCAACGCCAACACCTGCAACCCCGGCGGCGAAGCGGTCGCGGAGGACATGTGTACGCTCGTGGCCCAATATGCGGGCGTTTCGGCGGACGATGTGATCGTGGCCTCGACCGGCGTCATCGGGCAGCCGCTCGACATCGAGCCGATCGCCGCCGGCATGCCGGCGCTTGCGGCCGCGCTCTCGGGTACCGGCAGCGGCGAGGCGGCCGAGGCGATCATGACGACCGATACGCTCGTCAAGGAGATCGCCGTTTCGTTCGAGGCGGGCGGCGCGGTCTGCACGCTCGGCGGCATCGCCAAGGGCTCCGGCATGATCCACCCGAATATGGCGACGATGCTCGTGTTCCTGACGACGGACGCGGCCATCAGCCCGGCCATGCTGCAATCCGCGCTTTCGGCCGATGTGCAGGGCTCGTTCAACATGATCAGCGTGGACGGCGACACCTCCACCAACGACATGGTTTCCATCCTCGCAAACGGCCTCGCCGGCAACGCCATGATCGAAGCGCCCGGCAGCGATTACGATGCGTTCTGCACCGCGCTCGCCGCCGTGACGAAGCACCTGTGCCGCACCATCGCCAAGGACGGCGAGGGCGCGAGCAAGCTGCTCACCTGCCGCGTCACCGGCGCGAAGGACCGGGACGCCGCGCGTACCGTTGCCAAGAGCGTCATCTGCTCGAGCCTGTTCAAGGCGGCCATGTTCGGCGCGGACGCCAACTGGGGCCGCGTGCTCTGCGCGATCGGCTACAGCGGCGCGGATGTGGACGTGGACGGCGTGAGCGTGCGCTTTGCCTCGGCAGCGGGCAGCATCACCGTGTGCGAACGGGGGCGCGGCGTGCCGTTTTCCGAGCCGCTGGCCAAAACAATCCTGTCCGAAGCGGAGATCGACGTGCTGATCGGCCTGACGGACGGCGCCTCGTGCGCCGAGGCGTGGGGATGCGATCTGACCTATGACTATGTGAAGATCAACGGCGATTACAGAACGTAACGCGGGAAAGGAGATACGGCATGCTGCTGACCAACGCGCAGCGGGCGGAGGTGCTCTGCAACGCGCTGCCATACATTCAAAATTATACCGGGCGCATCGTCGTCGTCAAATACGGCGGCAACGCCATGATCAACGAGGAGATCAAGCGGAGCGTCATGGGCGATCTCGTGCTGCTGCGGCTCATCGGCATACAGGTCGTGCTCGTGCATGGCGGCGGTCCGGAGATCTCCGGCCTGCTCAAGCGCATCGGCAAGGAGAGCCGGTTTATCGACGGACTGCGCGTCACGGACGCGGAAACCATGGACGTGGTGCAGATGGTGCTCTCCGGCAAGGTCAACAAGGGGCTGGTCAGCCTGCTGCAAAGCCTTGGCGGCAAGGCCATCGGCCTTTCCGGCATGGACGGCGGCATGATCGCCGCCAAACAGCTCGACGAACGGCTGGGCTTTGTGGGCGAGATCACCGCCGTCCATCCGCAGCCCATTCTCGATGTGCTGGGGGACGGCTACATCCCGGTCATCTCGTCAATCGGCGTCGGCGCGGAGGGCGAGAGCTACAACATCAACGCCGATACCGCCGCGGCGCGCATCGCGGCGGCGCTGAACGCGGAGTGCCTGATCTCCATGACCGATATCGCGGGCGTACTGCGCGACAAGGACGATCCGGCTTCGCTGATTCCGTACATCGGCGTAAGCGAAGCGCCGCAGCTCATGCGCGACGGCGTGATCTGCGCCGGCATGATCCCGAAGATCGAATGCTGCATCGAGGCCATCCGGCGCGGGGTCAAGAAGGTGTTCGTGCTCAACGGCACGGTGCCGCACGCCATATTGATTGAGATTCTGACCAACGAGGGCATCGGTACGATGTTCTGCTGAAAAGGGACGCCATGAAGGACACCGCCATGCGGACGCTGCGCTTTGCGTTCGTAAAAACCATCCCCGTTTTTCTCGGCTATCTGGTGCTCGGCGCCGCCTTCGGCGTTGTGCTGGAGCGCGCGGGCTATGGCGCGCCGTGGGCGCTGCTCTCGAGCGTGGTGATCTATGCGGGCTCGGCCCAGTTCGCCATGGCGGAGCTGCTCGTCTCCGGCGCGGGTCTTTTGAGCGTTCTGGTGACGATGCTGCTGCTGGGCAGCCGCCACTTCTTCTACGGACTCACGTTCGTGGAAGCGTTTCGCGGCACGAAGGCCCGCCCATACCTGATCTTCTCGCTCACGGATGAGACGTATTCGCTGCTGTGCGCGCTCAAAACGCCGGACGGCATGGACGAAAAGCGGGTCATGCTCCTCATCGCGCTGCTGAACCAGTGCTATTGGGTGCTCGGCAGCGGGCTGGGCGCGCTGCTGGGCGAGCTGCTCCCGTTCGATCTCACCGGCATCGACTTTGCCATGACCGCATTGTTCACCGTGATTCTGGTCGATCAGCTCCGTGAAGCGCACAACCGCGTGCCCGCGCTGATCGGCGGCGGCTGTTCCGTTCTGTTCCTGCTGCTGCTCGGGCCGGACGCGTTTTTGCTGCCGTCGCTCGTGCTCGCGGTCACGCTGCTCATCGCCGGCCGCGGTCCGATGGAGGGAAGGGGGGCGCGCCGATGAGTCCCGCCGCCACGATCCTTCCCGTCATTCTCGTAACGGCGGCCTGCACGCTGTTCACGCGGCTGCTCCCGTTCCTGCTGCTCGGCAAAAGCCGCCCGGTGCCGGAAGGCGTGCGCTATCTCGGGCGCGTTCTGCCGGCGGCGGTTATGGCGGCGCTGGTGGTCTACTGTCTCAAGGATGCCGTGCCGGCCTTCGACGGCCATGGCCTGTCGGCGCTTCTGGGCGTTCTTGTCACGGCGCTGCTGCACGCTGTCAAGCGCAACAGCCTTTTGAGCATCGCGGGCGGCACGGCGGCCTATATGCTGCTGATCCGCTTTGTATTTCCGGTTTAAGGAGGTTCCCTATGGATATTCGTTCGATGGATAAAGCCTATGTCGCAAACACCTATGATCGCTATGCGCCGGTACTGGTCTCTGGCTCGGGCTCGCTCGTGTTCGACGAGGACGGCAAGCGCTATATCGATCTCGGCACGGGCATCGCGGTCAACAGCTTCGGCGTGGCCGATCCGGTTTGGGCGGCGGCCGTCGCCGCACAGGCGTCGAAGCTGCAGCACGCCTGCAACAAGTATTATACCGCGCCGCAGGCCATGCTCGCTGAAAAGCTGTGCAAGCTGACCGGCATGAAGAAGGTGTTCTTCGGCAATTCCGGCGCTGAGGCCAACGAGTGCGCGCTCAAAATCACCAGAAAACACGGCGGCGCGGCGCGCCCGAACATCATCACGCTCAAAAACAGCTTTCACGGGCGCACCATCGCCACGCTGGCGGCGACCGGGCAGGACGCGATGCACAGGGATTTCGGCCCGTTTCCGGATGGGTTTCTCTACGCGCCGGCCAATGATCTGCCCGCCATGCAGTCGCTGATGGACGGCTCCGTTGCGGGCGTGCTCATCGAGCTTGTGCAGGGCGAGGGCGGCGTCAGCGTGCTGGACGCAGACTATGTGCGGGGCGTGGAAGCGCTCTGCCGCGAGCACGACGCGCTGCTCATGGTGGACGAGGTGCAGACCGGCAACGGGCGCACCGGCGCGCTGTACGCCTACCAGCTCTACGGCATCGAGCCGGACGTCGTCACCACCGCCAAGGGGCTTGCCGGCGGTCTGCCGATCGGCGCGGCGCTGATCGGCGCGCGCGCAGAGCATGTGCTTTTGAGCGGGGATCACGGCTCGACGTTCGGCGGCAACCCGGTCTGCGCGGCGGGCGCGATCAGCATTCTCGAGCGCATCGACGGCGCGCTGCTCGCCGGCGTGCGGGAGCGCAGCAGCTATATTGTGGAAACGCTCTCCGCAGCGAAGGGCGTCAGGAGTGTGACGGGGCTCGGCCTCATGCTCGGCGTGGAAACGGAAAAACCGGCGGCCGCCATCGTACAGGCGTGCATGGAGCGCGGCGTGCTCGTGCTCACCGCCAAGAACAAGGTGCGCCTGCTGCCGGCGCTCAACATCCCGCTGCCGCTGCTGAGCGAAGCGATTGCAATTTTGAAAGGAGTCATCGAAGCATGAACCATCTGCTCAAACTGTCCGATCTCACGAGCGAGGAGATCACCGCGATTTTGAACCTCGGCGACCAGCTCAAGTATGAAAAAAAGCACGGCATCCCGCACAACCGCCTCGCCGGAAAGACGCTCGGCATGATCTTCCAGAAATCATCGACGCGCACGCGCGTCTCCTTTGAGGCCGGCATGTACCAGCTCGGCGGCAGCGCGCTGTTTTTGAGCGCCAACGATCTGCAGCTCGGCCGCGGTGAGCCGATCAAGGACACCGCGCGCGTGCTCTCGCGCTATCTCGACGGCATCATGATCCGCACCTACAAGCAGAGCGACGTGGAGGATCTGGCCCTGTACGGCTCGATCCCGATCGTGAACGGCCTGACCGATTATGCGCATCCGTGCCAGGTGCTCGCCGATCTGATGACCATCCGCGAGTACAAGCGCTCGCTTGCCGGGCTCAAGCTGTGCTTCGTGGGCGACGGCAACAACATGGCCAATTCCCTGATCGTCGGCTGCATCAAGATGGGCATGCAGGTGTCCATCGCCTGTCCGAAGGCCTACCAGCCGGATGCGGACATCATGGCGTGGGCCGCGCCCACGGGCCGCTTCACCTGCGTGGAGAGCGTGGAGGAGGCGATTGCCGATGCCGACGTCGTCTATACCGACGTATGGGCGTCCATGGGCATGGAGGCCGAGGTGCAGGCGCGCCGCGCGGCATTTGCCGGCTATCAGGTCAACGATCGGGTCATGGCGCTCGCCAAGCCGGATGCGATCGTACAGCACTGTCTGCCCGCGCACCGCGGCGAGGAGATCACCGACGGCATCATGGAAAGCCATGTGGGCGAGATCATCGAGGAAGCGGAGAACCGCCTGCACGCGCAAAAAGCGGTGCTCGTGCTGCTGATGGAAAACCGGTAAACCGAATGATGTGCAACAGCAAGCGGGCCTCCGAAACAGGAGGCCCGCTCAGGCCATCAAAAAACTTTGTTTTTTGATGGAATTTCTGCTGCGGCAGGGGTACACTTGGAGGTTTGGCGCTGCAAACCTCCAAGTAAGGTGTCAAAAGCACCGCACAGGTCGCTGCTTTTGACAAATTCTATGGTTCTTCCTGCGCAATTTCCGCGCGCGAACCGGCGGAGCGGTTCGCATCGTCACTTTTTTGACAAGCTGAATAAATCTCCTAAACAGGAGGCCCGCTTGGTCTGTCAAAATCGAACGGTATATACGTGCACGCTTGCGTGCACTCGCGCGCTTGCGTGCAGCCGCGCCTTATTCCTTTTCCCACTCGTTGCAGAGGTCGTTGAGCCGCCGCGTCATGCGCTCCACATCGTAGTTCGTCCGGCCCTCGCTCTTTGCGAGCAGATCGTACAGCCGCTTGGCCGCAAGCATGAGCTTGCCGTGGAGCGACTTGCGCTCCGGCCTGGGCGTTTCGGCCTTCTCCGCCCGCCGAGCCGGCACCGGCCGTCCCTCGGTGACAACGGCGTCCGCGAGCAAATCATACGCTGTGCCGGAATAGGGCGCAGTGGCCTCCAGACCGAACTCGCTGCGAAGCCGCCCGGCAAAGCCCTCGCACACCGCGTCCTCGCCATGGTTCACGAACACCTGCTTCGGCGCGGGGGACAGATGCGTAATCCAGCGGATCAGCTCATCCACATCGCCGTGGCCGCTCACGCCGGGGAGTTGCAGGATCTGTGCCCGCACCGCAATATCCTCGCCAAAGAGCTTCACCTCGTCCGCGCCGTCGATGAGCGTTCTGCCGAGCGTACCCACGGCCTGATAGCCCACGAACAGAATCACGTTGGCCGGGTTCCAGAGATTGTGCTTGAGATGGTGGCGGATGCGGCCGCCCTCGCACATGCCGCTTGCGGAGAGGATGACCTTCGGCCGCGTATCAGCGTTGATGGCCATGGACTCCTCCACGGTGGACGCCGTGACCAGGCCCTCGAACGCAATGGGGTTCACGCCGGCTCTGAGCAGCGCCGACGCCTCTTCATCGTAGCAGAACTCCGCGTTATCCACAAATATCTTGGTGGCGTTGATGGCGAGCGGGCTGTCCACATAGACCGTAAAGCCGTCGTGCCCATGCACGAGGCCCTCCTCCTTGATGTGGCGGATGAAGTAGAGCATCTCCTGCGTGCGCCCGACCGCGAACGACGGAATGACCACGTTGCCGCCGCGGTCGAACGTGCGCTGCAGCACCTCGGCCAGCGCCGACGCATAGTCCGGCGGCGGATTGTGCTGCCGGTCGCCATAGGTCGATTCGAGGATGGCGTAATCCGCGCCATCCACGAACTGCGGGTCGCGCAGCAGCGGCTGGTTGATATTGCCCACGTCGCCGGAGAACACGAGCTTTCGCGTTTCGCCATTCTCCGTCAGCCACAGCTCGATCGAAGCGGAGCCGAGCAGGTGCCCCGCGTCCGTAAAGCGCGCTTCAATGCCCTCGGCAATCCGCACGCGCTCGTTGTACGGATGTCCGTGGAACAGCTCCATCGCGCCGACGGCGTCCGCCATCGTGTACAGCGGCTCGACCGGCGGTTCGCCCCGCCGCTTGTTCTTGCGGCTTTTCCACTCGGCGTCGGACTCCTGAATGTGCGCGCTGTCGCGCAGCATGATGTCGCACAGGCGCGCCGTCGGAATCGTTGCGTGAATCTCGCCGGTAAAGCCCTGCTTGTACAGCAGCGGAATCCTGCCGGAATGGTCAATATGCGCGTGCGTGACCAGCACATAGTCGATCTCAGCCGGCGACACGGGGAGCGGCTCGTTTTCAAACACGTCCTTCCCCTGTTCCATGCCGTAATCCACAAGCATGCGCTTGCCCGCGGCCTCGATGTAGGTGCAGCTTCCGGTTACTTCGTGCGCTGCGCCCAAAAATGTCAAAAGCATAGGTACGACGCCTCCTTTTAGAGAAATGTTGGAGTGATCGGCTGTTCTGCTTCTATTATAGAAACCATTGCCCGCGCGGTCAAGTCCGTTGCGGTCGGCATGGCCGTCTCCCCCCCTTCCGTCCGCCGCATGGCAAGCGGATAGTTCGTCCCCGTCCTCCTTTGTTTGCCGTGTGTCGGGCGCGGGTGGTATACTGATAGGGGCATGGATTTGCCCGAACACCGCAAGAACGGTCGAGATTTTCTTTGCCGGGTTCTGCGATAATGCTTCCTGTCGGGAGGGAACAACCATGACGGAAAAAACGCTGGCTGTGCAGCAAATGCAGGACTATATCGAAGCGCACTTGTCCGATTCCATCACTCTGGCGGATCTGGCAAAGGCCGCGCACTTTTCGCCGTTCTACTGCGCGCGCATCTTCAAGGAGCTGACCGGCTATGCGCCGGCCGACTATATCCGCCGGCTCCGGCTGTCGCGATCCGCGCTCCGGCTGCGCGACGAACGCTGTAAAATCCTTGATCTGGCCTATGACATGGGCTACGACAGCGTGGACGGATATCAGCGGGCGTTTCTGCGGGAGTTCGGGTGCAATCCGCGCGCATATGCCAGCCGCCCCGTTCCTCTGCCGCTGTTCGCCTCCTACGGCGTCAAATTCAGAGCATTGTGGAAGGAGTCAACAGCGATGGGTGCTGTAACAAACGTGTTTCTTCAGGTGGTCGATAAGCCCGCGCGCAGGGTCATCATCAAGCGCGGTATCCGCGCGACCGAGTATTGGGGCTACTGTCAGGAGGTGGGCTGCGATGTGTGGGGCATGCTCATGAGCATGCCGTCCCTCTCCGGCGAGCCCGTGTGCCTCTGGCTGCCGCAGGAATACATTCGCCCCGGCACATCGGAATATGTGCAGGGCGTGGAGGTTGCCGACGATTATGACGGGGTTGTGCCGGACGGTTTTGAGATGATCTCGCTGCCCGCCGCCAAGTATCTGATGTTTCAGGGCGAACCCTTTGCGGAGGAGGATTACTGCGAGGCGATTCAGGCCGTTCAGACGGCGATGGCCCGGTACGATCCCTCGGTCATCGGCTATGCGTGGGACGATGCCAACCCGCGCATTCAGCTGGAGCCGCGCGGTGCGCGCGGGTATATCGAGCTGCGTGCGGTCACGCCCGCGCCGCAGGCGCGCGTCTGATCCCGCCGAGCGCCGGGGACATTCCCGGCGCTTGGTATTTGTATCATTTGTAAAGCGGGCCGTCTGCTTCATCCAGGAATCAGCGAAACCGTACGGTATGCGCCCGTTTGTCAGTCCTGCCGGGCCGTCTCCCGCGCGGCGGCAGCGAGCAGTGCCGCGCCGTAGAGCGCGGTGTCGGGATGGGCGCGGTACGCCGCGCTGTGCAGCGGCGCCGCGTGTTCGTCCGCCGCACTGCCGAGGAAGAAGAAAAACGACGGCACGCGCTCGCAGTACGCGGAAAAGTCCTCCGAGATCATGACCATGTCCGGCCGCACCGCCTGTCCCACCGCCTCTGCGGCCCGCGTTGCGGCGCCGAGCAGCGAAGCATCGTTGACGACCGGCGGCGTTTCATCCGAAAAAGCGATCTCGGCCGTGCAGCCATAGGCCTGCGCGCAGCCGCAGGCAAGGCGTTCGAGCCGCTCCATCACGAGCGCGCGCGTCTCCCTGCGAAATGTGCGGAAGCTCCCCGTAAGCGTCACCGCATCCTCAATGCGGTTGTCCGCATGCCCGCCGTGGATCGAACAGACCGAGATCACGGCCGTATCGAGCGGCGCCACATTGCGGCTGACGATCGTCTGTATGGCAGAAATCACCGCAGCGGCGGCAACGATCGGGTCGGCGCACTGCTCCGGCATCGCGCCATGGCCGCCCCGGCCGTGAATGGTAATCAGAAAGCTGTCCTTTGCCGCCATCAGCGGGCCTTCCCGCACGCCGATGACGCCGGCGGGCATGGACGGCATGTTGTGCAGGCCGAGCACGCAGCCTGCGTGCTCGCGCTCGAGCAGCCCGCTCGCGATCACGCTCGCCGCGCCGGCCGTCGTCTCCTCCGCCGGTTGGAACAAAAACACCACGTCGCCTGTCGCGCCGCCCCGGCCAAGCAGCAGCAGCGCCGCGCCGTACAGCGCCGCCATATGGACGTCGTGTCCGCACGCGTGCATCCGCCCCGGATGCGTGGACCGGTTCTGGTTTTCCAGCGGCTCCGTCACGGGGAGCCCATCGATATCGGCGCGCAGGACCACCGTTTTGCCAGCGCCCGTTCCGGCTAGCCGGAACGCCGCGCCGGTTTCGAGCCCGAGGTCGATTTCCTCAAGGCCGAGCGCGCCCATGCGCTGCCGGATGAGCGCCGTCGTTTCGCGCTCCTCCATGCCCAGTTCCGGGCAGCGGTGCGCTTCCGACAGGAAAAATTCTATCTGTGTACCGTATTTTGCACGAATCTCCGCAATGTTCATGTTTTTCCCGCTCCGTCATCGTCCTGTCGGCGACAGGAAGCCCTATATTTTTGCACCGTATTGTGCGCCGATCTCCGCTGTTTCCATACTCTTCCCGCAGTGCCGTTCGTTTTTGCGGCTGCCGTTATGCGCGCTTGTCGTCCGGCCATGCCGGATCGAGGTTCCGCATCCGGCCGTCCGTTGCTTCCGGGATCGCGCCGCGCCGCCGCAGAAAGTCCACAAAAAACGCGTGCGTTCGGACATGCGTGTTCTCCCAATCGGTCAGCGACGTGATATCCCGGTAGTCGTTGCCGCCCATGGCGATATAGTCCGTCGTGGCCACGCGCACGCGCGTCCTGCGCCAAATGGGCGTGCCATCCTCCAGACGAAGCGACACCACGCGCTCCCCCTCCGGCCGCCGCGTATCGACCACCGCCCGAACGCCGGAGAATTGCAGCGACCAGTTGTTCTTCCAGTGCTCGCGCTCGTAGGTGCGCTCGAACAGCCGGTATAGCTGCTCTCCCGTCATATCGCCCGCGTAGATCTCCTCGTCAAAGCACATCACATGCGTCACCATCTCCGCTGTGACCGTGCCGGCCGGCATAAAGCCGAAGATGCTCGTGGTGTTGAACAGGCCGACCGGCGCGCCCGCCGCTTCGCGCAGGCCGTCGGTATAAAAGTTGCCGAGCGCGCATTCGCCGTCCCTGTCCACCCGGAGGCATTTCGACAGGTGCGCAAGCGGCTCGTTCAGCGCCGGCCGGTACGGCGCCATCACCGCATCGACCGCGCGCTGTATGGCCCCGTCGGGAGGAGGAAGCTCTTTTGCGCCCTCCATCATATCGTAGATCTGCACATCGCGCGCAACGATGCGCCGGTTCTCATCGAGCCGGAGGTGGATGTGCGCGAGCTGCCCCGCCGAAAAGCCCGCCTTTGCGAACACGGTTTCCCCACGCACACAGGCGATGCTGCCGGCATTATGGCCGCCGATCATCACATCGACCCCGGGCGCAGCGTCGGCCGTATCGAACAGCTCGCCCGTGTAGCGGCCGTCCGGCGCTGCGGTTCCCGGCAGATGCGTCAGCGCGATGACGATATCCGCGCCCTTCTCCCGCACCACGGGCGCCCAGGTTTGCAGCGCCTGCGCCGGCGGCAGCACGGTATAGCCCGTGAACCGGTCGGCGCGCACCATGTACGGCGTATAGGCCGTGGTCACGCCGATCACGCCGATCTTCAAGCCGGCACGCGCAAGGAGGACATACGGCGCCGCGAACGGCAGAACCCGCTGCGTGGCTTCATCGAGGATGTTGGCGCACAGAATCGGGAACGCAGCGCGGCCGAGCACCCGCTCCATCGTCTCCCTGCCGTGGTCGAACTCGTGATTGCCGAGCGTCATCGCGTCCACACCCATGCGTCCGAGCAGATCGATCACGGGCGCACCGTCCGTCAGGTTCGCAATCGGCGCGCCGCACAGCACGTCGCCCGCGTCGAGAAACAGCGTGCCCTCCGGGTTCTGCTCGCGGATGCGGTTGACGAGCCCCGCCACCCTTGCCGCGCCCGGGCAATGGTACGATGCTTCTATCGCTGCCGCAAAATCGGTTTGCGTGATAATATCTAAGTTCATCGCTTGTTTCTAACGTTCCTCAGGATTTTGCGGCGCAAAATCGGTTTGCGTGATAATATCTAAGTTCATCGCTTGTCTCTAACGTTTCCCACGACTTTGCGGCGCAAAGTCACATCCCGCGCCTCAAAACGGGGAATTGTCGTTCTCGGGCCGGCCGATCTCATGCAGGCGCTGCCCGGGCGCAACGTACAGTCCGCCGTGGCGGCGGATGGAGGCAAACAGCGCGTCGTACATGCGCACGCCCGTCTCCCGCCAGTCGAGCGCACCGGCCACCTCCAGCGTATCATTGCCGCCGGACGCCATGTATTCCGATGTGGCCACCGTATATTCCCGCGCCGGATCGACCGGCGTGCCGTCGCAAAGCGTGATGCGTTGAATCTTGGAAAAGGCCGGCTTCGTGTGGTCGGCATAGACGATGATCCCCGCGTACATAAGCCCCGCGTTGTTGCCGAACCGCTCCGGCTCGTAGACCAGCTCGAACAGCCGGTACAGCTGCTCGCCGGTGATGCGCGCACGCAAAATCGGGTCGTTAAAGCCCATGACCGAGGTGATGTCCTCCGCCGTCACCGGGCCGGGCCGGATGGAGCCGCCGGCGCTCGTGCCGTTGAGATAGGCAATGTCGGTACCCGCCGCCTCCTGCACGCACCCGGCAAGGAAATTGCCGAGCCGCGTCTCGGCCGAAAGCCGGATGGACCACGTTTCGTCGGTGGTGGTGAGCACATCCTCAAAAAAGCTCTGGAACGGCCCGGTCACCCGCGCTTCATAGCTGCGGTATGGCTCGGCCGGTTCGGCCGGCGTCCCGTTCTCAACGATGCGGCCCGTCCGCTCGACGATGCGCCGCGCCTTTGGGTCGAACAGCAGGTGCGCGTGGCACAGGCTCGCCCCGCCGAACCCGCCCTTGAGCACGATCGTGTCCCCGATTCGTCCGGCATAGTCGCCCGGGATATGGCCGCCGATGCACACATCGACCGGCGGGATCTCGGACAGGATGTCGATCAGCTCGCCGGTGGCGCTGCCGTCCGCCTCGATATAGAACGGCACATGCGCGAGCAGCACCACGATGTCCGCCCCCGCCTGCCGCGCCTCGGGAACAAAGCGCCGGCACGCCTCGACGGCCGATTGCGCCTCGTACGGCGCGAAGGAGGACGCCGTCACCATGTACGGCGTATATTCCGTCGTAATGCCGACCACGCCGATGCGCACGCCCGCCTTTTCGAGGATCACAAACGGCTTCGTATTCGGAATGCGCGCGCCGGTCGCCCGTTCCACGATGTTGGCGCACAGGATCGGGAAATCCGCCCGCTCGATGCAGCCGTTCAAAAACGCCGGTCCGCGGTCAAACTCATGGTTGCCGAGCGTCATCGCATCGGTCCCGAGCAGCGACACGGCGCTGACGCACGGCTCGCCGCCCCAGAAGGTGGCGGAAAAGGCGTCGCCCGCGTCCAGCAGCGCCGTGCCCGCCGGATTCTGCCGCCGCATGGCGTCGATGAGCGTGCCGAACGCGGCATAGCCCAGATTGTGCCCCGAATGGCGCAGCCGGCCGGAAAAATCCGCGTGCGCAAGGATGTCGATGGGAATCGGCTGCCGCATACGCTTATCCCTTCAGGCCGCCGCGCGACACGCCGGTGACGATCTGCTTGCGGAAGCAGATGAACAGGATGATCATCGGCAGCACGACGATCGTGGCCGCGGCCATGAGCCGCTCGTAGCGGATGCCGCTCGACGTCATGAACGCATACAGACCGAACGGCAGCGTGCGCGACTCGGGATTGTTCGTCACGAGCACCGCCCACAGGAACGAATTCCAGCAGGTGATCGCGTTGAGCAGGCCGATCGTCACGAGCGCGGGCTTTGCAATCGGCACCATGATGCGCCACAGATACCGCCAGTTGGACGAACCGTCCACGCGGGCGGAATAATACAGGCTGTCCGGGATGGACAGGAAGAAATTGCGCAGGATGTAGGTGTAGAACACGCTCGACGTAAACGGTATGATGAGCGCCCACAGGTTGTCCACCAGGTTCCAGCCGACGATCGTCTGGTAGTTCGTGATGATGAGCATCTCGAACGGGATCATCATCATCGACAGCAGCGCCGAGAACAGGATGTCCCGCCCCGGAAACTTCAGTCTGGAGAACGCGAACGCCGCAAGGATCGTCGTAAACATGGTGAATGCCACGCACGCAACGGTCACGATCACGGAGTTGACAAAGTACCGCGCAAACGGCGCCTTCTCAAACGCATACCGGTAGTTTTCAAACGTCGGGTTTGCCGGAAACACCGTCGGCGGCGTGGTGTTGACCTCCGCGGCCGTCTTAAAGGACGAGAGCAGCATCCATACGAACGGCAGCACCATGACCGCCGCGCCGATGGCCAGAATCAGATAGAGAATCGCTCGTTTCGTAATCTTCATAGCTCAGTAATTCTTCCATTTCCGCTGAATGAACAGCTGAATCATCGTGAGCACCAGCACGATGGCAAACAGGATCACGGCGCTCGCCGCCGCGCGGCCCAGCTTCCACTTCACAAAAAACGCGTCGTAGAGATAGTACACAACCGTATAGAGCGAATACGCCGAGCCGGGCTGCCCGTTGAACAGCGGGAACAGCTCGGAAAACACCTTGGATGCGGAGATCATGTTCACGATCAGCGTCAGCCCGATCGTCGGCGCAAGCAGCGGCAGCGTGATGCGGAAGAAGATCCTGCCGCCCTTTGCGCCGTCGGCGCGGGCCGCGGTGTAATACTGGGGGTTCACGTTCTGGAAGCCGGCCAGCAGCAGGATCGTCGTAAACGGGATCATGCTCCACACGCCGTAGATGACCAGCGCGGCCAGATTGTAGGCCGGATTGTTCAGCCAGTTGACCGGGTCGATGCCGAATACGGAGAGGAAATAGTTGATGAGACCGTAGTCAAAGTTGAACAGCCATTTCCAGACAAGGCCGATGGCCGTGATCGAGGTGACCATGGGCAGAAAATAGCACGTCTGGAAAAAGCCCTTGAGCTTGATATCGTTGTTGAGCAGCGTCGCGATGAGCAGCGAGAGCACCGTCGCAATCGGCACGACCAGTACAACATACAGTCCGGTGTTCTTGAGGCCGTTCAAAAAGTTCGGGTCGCTCATGACCGTCTCATAGTTCTGAAAGCCGAACGAGGTGAACTCGCCCGAGAGCACCTTGTAGCCCTCCTTGAAGGAGATCAGAAACACGTTGATGAACGGATACAGCGTGAACAGGATGAGCCCGATCAAAAACGGCGTGAGAAAGGCCGCCGGCTCGAGAAACGTCCGGACCGTCGCCCGCTCGCCGTTCAGACGGGGCTGCCGTGAAAGCCGCTTCATGACAGTCTCTCCCCCGTTTCCGCGTCGAAGAGGAACACGCCCCGGCGCTTGAGGCTCAGGTCGATGTCCTGTCCCAGCGCGAGCGGAACATCGCCGGCGATGAAGCCGCGGCACTGCTGGCCCTCGATCTCCAGCACGGAAAGCTCGTCCTTGTTGATCGAATAGCGCTCGATCACGCGCGCGCGCAGCGTCTTTTCCTCCGCCGGCACCACGATGCTCTCGGCCCGCACGGCGAGGATCGCCTTCGTACCGTCCTCGACCGGGCGGCGCAGCGGCAGTTCAAGGGTCGCATCCGCGTTTTCAAACCGGAACGCGCCGTTTTCCACCGTGCCGCGCAGCTTGTTGATCGGCGGCGCGCCGAGAAAGTCCGCCGTGAAGAAGTTGACCGGCTCGTCGTACAGCCGCCGCGCCGAATCCTGCTGCTGCAGCACGCCGAGCTTGAGCAGAATGACCTCGTCTGCGATGGAGCTGGCCTCCTCCTGATCGTGGGTCACGAACACGGTCGTGACCTTCGACGCGCGCTGAATGCGCAGAATCTCCTCGCGCATCTCAACGCGCAGCTTGGCGTCGAGGTTGGAGAGCGGCTCGTCGAGCAGCAGGAGCTGCGGCTCCTTGGCGAGCGCGCGCGCAATGGCCACACGCTGCTGCTGGCCGCCGGACAGCTCGCTGGGCTTTCTTTGCAGCAGCTCCGAAATGCGCACCAGCTCCGCAAGCTCCCTGGCGCGCTCGATGCGCTGCTTTTTCGGCACGCGCTTGATCTCGAGCGGGAAGCAGATGTTCTCCTGCACCGTCATGTGCGGGTAGAGCGCGTAGTTCTGGAACACCAGCCCGACATTGCGCTTTTCCGGCGGCAGGTTGGTCACATCCCTGTCATCGAACAGGATGCGGCCCTCCGTCGCCGGCAGAATGCCGGAGAGCATGTTCAAAATGGTCGATTTTCCGCAGCCCGACGGGCCGAGCAGCGCGATCAGCTTGCCGCTCTCGATGGTCACGGACAGGTCGTTGACCGCAACCGCACTGCCAAACCTCTTTGTCAAATGTTCCAGCGTAATCTTCATTTCAGAATTTCCTCCATCGCCGTTCCGTCCGTATCGGGCATGGTAAAGCCCAGCATGCGCGCCATCGTCGGCGCCTCGTCCACCATGGAGCGGCGCTCGAGCACGGCGCCCGCCTTCACGTCCGGCCCCGCGGCCAGGAACGTCGTAACCTCCTCGCGCGTCGGGCTGCCGCCGTGCGTGGCGGCGCCGATCTTGTGGTTGCCGGGGATTCTGCTCCCATAGATGCCCGGCAGATCAAACCGCTCTCCAAACGAGATCGGCAGGCGGCTTTCGAGGATGAAGTCGAACGGCCCGTCCACATGGTAGGCCGCCTTCGCCTCCGCCCGATCCATCACATAGGCAAGCTGTACGCGCGGATCGTCCCTGAGCGACTCGAGGAACGCCCGCACCCGCGCCTTCATCTCTGCGTCGAACGGATCGGCCAGCTCCACATACGCCGCAAGACCGGTCGAGTGGATCACTGCGTCGAACGAGTCGAGCGTGCCGTCCGGCCGCACGCGGATAAAGCCCGCGTCGCGCAGCAGCACGTTCAGATGCACAACGTCCTCAATATCGGTCTGGCCGTGGTCGCCGAGGATGACGATGTTCGTCTCGCCGAGCGTGCCCTTGCGGCGCAGCGCTTCGATGAGGCTGCCGAACTCCTCGTCGTGTTTCCTGAGCTGGTCGGACACATGTTGGTTGTGCACGCCGTACTCGTGGCGGCTGCCGTCGAGGTCGCACATCTTGACGAGCATCACATCCGGCTGCTCCAGATCCTCAAGGATGTCGAGCGCGAGCGCCATCGTCAGCAGGTCGAGGCTGCGGTCCGGCCCCTTGATATAGCGGCCGTGCTTATAGAAATACCGGTCGAGCAGCGATTTTGTCGCCGTGCCCTCGAGCCACTTCTCCGGCTCATAGCCCTGATAGCCGTACGGCACGATCATGGGCATATTGTAGTCATAATCCGCCCCGCCGGACACCGGCCACGCGATCGAGCAGGTGGTCAGTCCGTGCTCGCGGGCATAATCGAGCAGCGTGGGCACCCGAACGTCGGCCTTGAGGCCGTGCCACGGCTGATCGAACAGGCCGCCGCGGCGCATGATCTCGTTGTTGTCAATGCCGTGCCGGTCCACATAGCAGCCGGTGATGATCGAGGTGTGGCAGCAGTAGGTGAGCGCCGGCCAGACCGGCTCGATGCGCTCTACCACGGCCGCGCGCTCAAGGTACGGGCCAAAGTGCGGCATGGCGCGCATGGCCTCGACGTCGCTGCTGCACAGCGCGTCGATGCAGAATACGAGTAACTTGCTCATGAGGCCTCCGTTCGTTCAGTCGAGTGGGGAAAACACATGGTTTTCCAGCGTGTATTCGCGGTACATCTCCGGCAGCAGCTGCACGCCGTCCTTCGGCAGCAGGCGCTCCGGGTTATAGGAATGGCACGGGATGAGCACCTTCGGGTTCACCGTGTCCACAAAATATTTTACCTGCTGCGGATAGCCGTGTCCAAAGTAATTTTCGCAGAAGCAGGTCATATAGGCAAAGCCGGACATATCGATGATCTTGCGCATGTTTGCATACGCCGGGTCGAACGCCCCGATCGGGATGCCGTCGGCATGCAGGTACACGCCGCCCTCGGCCGGCAGGCTGAACAGCTCCATGATGTGCTCATAGCTGTTCTGCACCATATAGCCGCGCGGGTTGCGCCGTATCTCCTCGAGCGACACGAGCGTGCAGTGGGAAAGGAGCTCCTGCATCCATGGCTCCCGTTTCGCCGCTTCGCAGCTCGGCGCGTCGGGGATGTACACATGCGGCTCGATGCCGAAAAACTTATACACGATATAGGCGGCGTCCGGCTCGAACGCACAGACGCGGTTCGTCCGCTCCGCCCATTCGAGGAACGTGGCGGCGTCGTCCATCTCGCGCTGGTAATAGTTGAACACGCACAGGCCCGGCAGCTCCTTCAGCCGGGCGAACAGGCTCTCGTAGTATTCCTGCTCGGAGAGCATGCCGTCCGGCAGGGACGGATTCGGCAAAATCTTTTTCGGGTCACAGTCGGGGATCATCAGAGGCAGCACGCTGTCCATGAACGAGGTGCAGTCGCACAGCATCACGTCGATGTTGCGCTCCTTCAGAATCTCCATCTGGCGCAGCGTCCGGTCGGCCTGCGTGCCATGCAGGCACAGATCGCCCGTCCAGTGGATGGTGCCGTCCGGCGTCGTGATTAGGAAGGCAAAATCACAGTAGCTCGTGTCGCGGCAGAGGATGGGCAGCACCTCGATCTGCCCGACGCGGATCGGCTCGAACGGCACGATATCGCGGTAATCGCGCTCGAGCGTTTCCACGCCCTTGCCCGTCGCCTCGAGCGCCCGCTCGATGATCTGGGCGTTATGGTGCATATAGACCGGTACCTCGGGCGCAATCGTGCCGATGAACGCCATGTGATCCAGATGCAGGTGCGTGATCAGCACCGCCGTATTCCAGTCGGACTCCTCCGCGCTCACGAGCGGATCGGCGCCGAGATCCTCGCGGCGATACATGCCGTCGATGCGCGGCAGCAGCCCGACGCGCAGCTTGTCCCGCACCCAGTTTTTTCTGCGCGGCTCCACCTTGCCGTCGAACACGGCGGTCGCCGGATCGTAGGCCGAGCCAAACTCAAAGATCACGCGGTCCCTGCCGTAGGACACGGAGGCGATCACGCCTCCAATGGTATGCAATCCGGCGTACATCTGAAATTTCGTTACCAATTTTTCCATCTTTTCCATTGCCTTCCCCTGTTCAAAAACCCGGTCTCCCCATGCCGCCCGCAAAGCGCTGCGAGTATTGACCGTCCTTGCAGCCATGCCACCACCCCCGGTTTCTCTATGCCGCCCGCAAAGCGCTGCGCCCGCGCCGGCCCTCCCGCTTTTCGACCCGTCCGAGCCGCAGAACGGCGGCCGCAGGGCAGGGCCTCGATCACGCGCCGCGCTTTTTGTGCGCTTGCAGCCTTCTTCATGATCGGCGCCCGCAGCGGCGGGTTTCGATCGTTCGCCGCGCGCTTTGTGCGCTCGCAACCTTCTTCATGATCGGCATCCGCAGCGGCGGGTTTCGATCGTTCGCCGCGCGCTTTGTCCCCTCGCTGGCCGTTCGCCGCGCCGGAGCGCGCCCGCTCTGGGCAAACCGTAAAAGGCGGCCACGAAACATCTGGCGCTTCGTGGCCGCACGCTGTTCATTCGTTTAGTTGTCGTTCAGCGCGGCATTGCTCGCCGCAACGAAGTTGTCAAACGCGGTTTCCGCATCGGCGGTACCCAGCGCCACGGACTGCACCATCTTGTCGATCTCGGTGCGGACCGTTGCCGCGCCCGGGATGCTCGGCAGATAACCGATGCAGTCGTATTCCGCGATCAGCGCCTTGGCGGCGATGTTCGTCTCCGCATATTCGGCATAGGCGGGGTCCTCGATGGCTTCCTTGCGCGCCGGCGCGCTGCCGAACGCGGTCGCCCACTTGACGAGCGTATCCTTCTCGGTCAGGTACTTCAGGAACGCGAGCACGCCGCGGGCATGCGCTTCGTCCTTGGACAGGCAGACGTAGGTGGTGCCCCAGCTCGAGATGTACTTGTTCGGGCCCTCCTGCGGGATCGGGGCGCAGCCGACTTCAAAGTGGCCCGTTTCTCCCTCTGCGGGGATGGCGGCATAGACGTAATCAACGCCCGCCGCGGCACCGACGTACATGCCGACGGCCTGGCTGCCGAACGGGTTGGAGAAGTAGTAGTCCTCGCCGACGAGACGGAAGTAGCCCTCCTTGATGCCGTTGGCGAACCAATTCAGCTTTTCAATCGCAATGTCGCGATCGATCGCAACGCTCTTTGCATCCACATCGATGTACTGGCTGCCGGCCTGCATGACCCAGCCCTGGAACGTGTCGGTGATGGAGTCGGTGCCGAAGCCCGCAACGCCGTACTTCTCATAGATGGCCTTGGCGCAGTTTTCCAGCTCCGTCCAGGTCGTCGGCGCGGCGAGGCCGAGCTCGTCGAGCATGGTCTTGTTGTAGTAGAGCACCTCGCTGCCGTACAGCACCGGGATGAGGTACACGGACTCGTTGCCCCACTGCGTGATCTCCGCATAGAGGCCCGCCGCGGTCTGCTCCTTCAGATCCGGAATACCGGTCTCGGGATCGTTCACGAGGTCGGTCATGTCATAGAGATAGCCCTCGCTCATGTAGTTGATCGCGTCGGAGGGGAACATGGTGCAGAAGTCCGGTCCGATGCCGTTGCTGACCGACTGCAGGAGCTTGGCGTCCCACTCGCTGTAGGGCTGCTGCTCGGCAACGACGGTATACTGATCCTGCGATGCGTTGAAGTCGGCAATGATGCCGTCCAGCGCCGCCTGATGGTGGTCGGTGAGCGTATGCCAGAGAACGACCTCAACGGGTTCGGTGGCCTCGGGCTCCTGGTTGTCCGCCGGCGCGGCGGTCTGCTGGGTCTCGGGCTTGTTGGTCGTGGCGGTGTCTCCGCTGTTCGGCTTGGCACATGCCGTGAAGCAGGCCGCAAGCAGAAGCACGGACAAAACGACAGAGATCAGTTTCTTCATGATTTTCCTTTCCTTCCTTTTCATTTATGTGGAAATTTATGTGAAAATCCGGTTGGGCAGGGGCGATGCGGCGCGGAGCCCTTCCAGAAAGCCGGCGAGCTCGTCCGGCGTGCGCACCGTCATGTCGGCGTCGGGCGTATGGATGTTGTCGAACGGGTTGATCCACAGCGTCCGGCAGCCGAGCCTTTGCAGCGGCATCAGGTCGTTGAACGCATGGTCGCCGACGGTCAGCACGCGCTCCGGGCGCTCGAACAGCGCCGGTCTTTTGCGCCTCAGCGCATCGACCATGCCGGCCGGCTTGTTGGCGGAAAAAACGATCTCCGGAAACGTGTTCAAAAAGCCGAGCTGCCCCAGAAAGTCGAGCGCCGTGCTCTCATACGAGTTGGTGAGCAAAATGGCGTCCACGCAGCCGTCCAGACCGCAAATGGCGCTCCGCAGCCGCGCCGAGCCGCGCATGCCGTCGGCGTTCATCTTGTCGCGCGTCAGCCGGTAGATCGCATCGCTGCGCCCGTTCTCCAGGAGCCCGAGCGTCTTTCCGATGAGCGTCACCACCGCCCACGCGTCGCCGGTATAGATGCAGTCGGTGCGGCCGAGCGCCTCCTCATAGGAGAGCGACGGCAGCAGCGCGCGCTCGAGCGAACAAAAATAGGCCTCCGGCGTTTCCGCCTCGATGCGGCTGTCGGCGTAGAACGCGTTCATGACGAGGCGTCTGCCGGAAAAAACCGCGTCCGCAAACGCGATCAGGCTCTCCGCCCAGTCCGCCCGTCCGGTTCCCTCCACGAGAAACCGGAGGTAATCGCGATGGAACACGGTATTCTGGTAGATGGTCCCATCGAGGTCGAACACGATGGTTTGAATGTCTTCGCGCATTGCACTCTCCGCCGGCTGTACAAAAAACAGCATGTTTGATACATCTATATTCTAACATGCTGATCTCGGAAATTTTTGTACACTTTCGTGTATTTTTTTACTTCTTCCGTGCAATGCGGTCATCCCTGCTCCCCTTTGAAATAGACGCCCAGCAGCTCGTCGAACGCGAGCACCACCTTGCCGAAAAAGGGATTCGGCACGCTGGACACGAGCGCGCCCTGCGCGCCGTCCACCACGAACGTCAGATCCGACAGCGCCGCGAGGCTCGAGCTTCTCCGCTTGGTGAACGACACGACGCGAAAGCCGTGCTGCAACGCGCGCCGCACGTCGCCGAGCACCACGTCGGTTTCGCCGCTCTGCGAAATGGCAATGATGACGGCCGGCTCCACGTTGGTCTGCATGAGCTCGGCGTTGTCGTTGCGAAAGAGCATATAGTCGTAGAAGTGTACGCGGTTGAACGCCATGAAGCCGCTCACCGCCAGCCGCTGGGAGATGTACTCCGCCACGATGTCCGCAAACCCGGCGCCGACGACGAACATCTTCCGGTCGTGGAACTGCATGAGGTACGCGACGAACCGCTGCACATCCTCCCGGCTGTAATTGTCGATGAGCGTCTTGAGCTCGAAGGCGCCCGGATCCGCGTGGTTTTCCTTTTGCTGCGACAGCCTGTATACCAGCTCCGTATACCCGTTGTAGCCGAGCCGCTTGCACATCTTGATGATGAACGCCGTGGAGACATAGTTTTCCGCAGCGATCTGTGCGATGCCCATGCGCTCGTCGCCGTTTTCAATGTGGTTTACGATGCTGGTCACGACGCGCGTCTCCGCCTCGTTCAGCTGGTTCGTCAACAAAAAATAGCTGCTGCCCATGCGTTTATTCTATTTCATCCGCCCGCCCTTGTCAATCGACGCCCGCCCGGGGAGACGGAGGCGAGGTCGCGTTTGTTGCAAAATGCAGGCGGTCAGTCCGCCGCCGTCTTCGCCGCGCCCGCCTCCGTTTCCGCCGCGCCTGCCGCTGTCTTCGCCGCGCCCGCCTCCGTTTCCGCCGCGCCCGCCTCTATCCGCCGCATAGCCCTTTTGAAATGTACGGCGAACAGGATGCAGGTGAAGATCACAGCCAGCACATCCGCCACCGGTTCGGCGGCGTACACCGCCATCGTCCGATCGGCCGGAAATACGCGCGGCAGGATGTAGATCAGCGGGATCAGCAGCACGAACTTGCGCATCACCGCCACGGCGACCGAGGCGCGCGCGCTGCCGATGGCGATCAGGATCATCTGGCAGGCGATCTGCACGCCAAAGATCACGCTCACCGCGAAATAAATGCGAACCGCCGGTTCGGTGTAGGCGGCGAGCGTGGCGTCCGGCGTGAACAGCGCGATCGGGATCTGCGGGCATAGCTGCATCAGCGCCCATACGGCCGCCGAATACAGCACGCTCACGCGCAGCAGCAGCCGGAACGTGCGGCGCACGCGGTCGGGGCAGCCCGCGCCGTAGTTGTAGCTGGCGATGGGCTGCGCCCCCTGTCCAAGCCCCTGCAGCGGCAGCATCGTAAACTGCATGACGCTCGCGAGGATGGTCATCGCGCCAACGGCGATATCGCCGCCGTACCGCAGCAGCGACGCGTTGAAGCAAACGGAGATCACGCTCTCGCTGCCGATCATGATAAACGGCGCACAGCCGAGCGCCACGCACGGCAGAAGCACGGCCGGCTGCAGCCGGAGGTTTTGCCGCCGGATTCTGAGCGTCGCCCGCCTGCTGCACAAAAACCACAGCACGAATACGCAGGAAACCGCCTGCGAAATGACGGTGGCCAGCGCCGCGCCGCGCACGCCCATCGAGAGGCCGAAGATAAAGATCGGATCGAGCACAATGTTGCACACCGCGCCGATGGCGACCGTAATCATGCCCGTTTTTGCAAAGCCCTGCGCGGTGATGAAGGCGTTCAGGCCCATCGTGAGCTGGACGAACAGCGTGCCGAGCGCATAGATCTCCATATACCCGGCCGCGTAGCCGATCGTGTTCTCGCTCGCGCCGAAGGCCAGCAGCAGGTCGCGGTTCCAGATCAGCAGCACGGCGGTCAGCAGCGCCGACAGGCCGAGCTGCATGAGCGCGCAGTTGCCGAGAATCCGCTCTGCCGCCGCGTTGTCGCCCCGCCCCATCTCGATGGACGCGCGCGCCGCGCCGCCGGAGGAGGAAAACGCGGAAAACGCCGTCACCAGCATGATGACCGGCAGGCAGACGCCCATGCCCGTGAGCGCCAGCGTCCCCTCATTGGGAATGTGGCCGATATAGATGCGATCCACAATGTTGTAGAGCATATTGATGAGCTGCGCCGCAATCGTCGGCACCGCCATCCGTGCAAGCAGCTTTCCGACCGGCGCCGTGCCGAGCGCGTTGGCCGGTTGTTTCAATACGTTTTGTTCTCTCATTCCTGAAATTTCCTCTTTGCGTTTTCTGCGATGCGCGCGTTCATGGCCGCGTACATCGCCCGTTCCTCGTCGGTAAATCCCGCAAACAGCAGCGAAAAGAAGCGTTCCTGTGCTGCAATGAGCGCCGGCAGCGCCTGCTGCGCCGTCCGCGTCAGGCGCAGGTGCGTCCTGCGACGGTCCGCGCCGTCCGTCTCCCGTGAAAGGAGGCCCCGCCGCGTCAGCGCATCCACCGCCTTGGAGACGTTGGCCTTGGGCAGCTTGCGGTAAGCCACGATATCGCTGGCGCTGTCCCGCCCCGGATTGTTGTACAGGTACAGCAGCACGGCCGCCTCCGTCTGCGAGAGCCCGTGCCGCGCGCAGGCCGCCGCATTGCACTGCTGCAAAAGCCGCCGCACGGCATGCAGCCGCTCGATTGCCTCGCCGGGCCGTTCCATACGCATTCCTCCAATTAGTTTCTGTAGAAACTATTTTGCAGCGTTTTCCCGCTCCTGTCAAGTGTCATTTGAAAAACAGCGCCGCCTGAGGGACGCCCTCCGCGACGGGTGCGCACATTGCCGCCGGCCCCGGATACGGTTCGGCAAATGCGGCAAAGCCGCGAATGGCTTTGAAATGCCGCTGCAAAACGGAGGCGCACATATCGGGTACTTTATGATATGGAATGTTGAAAGTATTCGCACAAACGCATATAATTTATGGGAAGCATTCGAGCAGGGAGGGGTTCCTATGGACTATATTTCCACAAGGGATGCAGCGAAGCAGTGGGGCGTTTCCATCCGGTATGTCCAGCACTTGCTGTCCGAGGGCAGAATCCCGGGCGCGAAAAAGTACGGCGTAAGCTGGCTGATCCCCGTGGGCAGCAAAAAGCCTCCGGACCCCCGGATCGAACGCAAGGCTGCTCCAGAGCGCAAATATATCTTTTACAGCTTTGCCCCGATCTCCAAATCCGGGAACGGTCCGGCGCCGCAGCCGGAGGAATTGCAGCGCCTGGTCCTTGCATACTATGCCTATTACCGGGGAGAGTACGAGCCGGCAAAGCGTTGCTGGAGAGAAACGCCCCTGGACGCAGACACAAAGCTGACGGCGGCTTCTCTTGCTATGGCGGCGGCCATGAGTACCGGCGACTATGCGCTGTATGACGAGATCCAGTCCGCACTCAAAGCGGAAACGGAGTGGGCGCAGACCCCCTGCGCAAAAGCGCTGCTCTCTCTCCCGTCCGCTATGGCGGCGGTCTCCATGTGTGCGCCCGGCATGGCGCCGGATTGGCTCAAAAGCGGAGATTTTTCAACTTTTCCCGCGGATCTCAGGGCGCACCTGCTGTATCTGTTTTAACATACCTGCGCAGCACAGAGCATTACGAAGAGCTTCTTGTGGCGGCCAAAATTGCCTGTTCGGTCTATGCCGATGAAGAAACCTTCTCCCATTTGGACATCTATTTCGCCCTGCTCTGCGCCGTGGCGGCAAACGCTCTGAACGACGCCGATACAGCGCTGCTCTATATTGACCGTGCCGCAAAGCTGGCAATTCCTCACGGCTTTCTGGCGCCTCTGGCGGAGTACCTGCCCGGTTTGGGCGGGCTGATGGAACGCTATCTGGAGCGGGAGTATCCCCAAAAATTGCAGGCGGTTTTGAAGCTGGCCCCACGGCTCTGGAAAAGCTGGATGGACTTCCACAACAAATATACGAGGGACAACATCACCACCATCCTGTCCCCGCAGGAATACCATGTTGCGCTTTTGCTCTCCCGCGGCGCAACCTATCGGGATGCGGCCGAGCGGCTCCATCTCTCCCAGGGGCGCATTCGCAATATCGCCTCGGATATTTACGGAAAGCTGTATGTGAGAAACAAGCGTGAAATGGCCGCGTTCATCCTGTAAAAACGTGACGTTTGGGAAGAAAACCGTCACTGCTCATCCGCATCCGTTGCCCCTATGATAGTGTTGAAACACTGTCATAGGGGTTTGTTTTTGAGCGGGAGGGCGCCGATGTCGGAGACGAAAAAGCTGTTCCGTGTGTTCACGGTCGCCGGACGGGAATTTCGCAACTACTATGAATAATACGAGCAAATGGGAAAGAGCTACCCGGAATATCCGGACTTTGCGAACGCGCCCAAATATACGGATGAGGGCTGCGCCTTTGCACACTTTGTGCAGGAGGGCTGCAAATATGGAGTCACAATAGACGGAAGCCCCGGTATCCCGGAGAACTGCGGAGTGTGCAGCTATTTCCGATGGGAAAAGCCGGACATCCCCATCGGCGTGTGTTTGAACGAGCACCGAAAGCGGCCCGATTGCAGCGCCAGTCCCCGGAACCGGGACGCTGATTTTTGAACAATAAGGAGGTCATGCTATGAAACGAGTGTTTTCTCTGCTTTTGGTTTTTTCCCTTCTGCTGGGACTGCTGCCCATGTGTGCTGTAACGGCTCACGCAGAGAATACGAAAAGCAATACTTTTGGAGCCACCGATGCTCCGCCCTGTGACCATAGCTGGGGCGAGTGGACGGTGACCAAAGAGGCCTCCCCGGAAGGAAACGGGGAGCGCAGCAGGACCTGCGCCCTCTGCGATGAAGTCCAGACCGAGCAGATCGTGTACGAAGCCCCGCCCTGTGACCATAGCTGGGGCGAGTGGACGGTGACCAAAGAGGCGTCCCCGGAAGAAAACGGGGAGCGCAGCAGAATCTGCGCCCTCTGTGAGGAAACCGAAACGGAGGCAGTCCTTTATGAAACGGCCCCTGCGGCCGGACACGTCATCCATGGCGGCGGCATCCTGCAGGCCGGGCAGGAGGCCACCCATGAGCCGGGCTGGAAGGAATACTATCCGTGCGGCGGCTGTGAAAAGTTTTTCGAGGAAGCCGACTGCATCACCGAGATCCCCGATCTGGAAGCCTGGAAGAGCAAGGGCGGCGGAGGCTATCTTCCTCCGATCCCCCACGAGTTCAGCACGGAGTGGACAAGTGACGAAACGAGCCACTGGCACGAATGCAGCTGCGGCGCTCAGGCCGACTTGGAAGCCCACACCCCCGGCCCGGAGGCAACGGAAACAGAACGCCAGCTCTGTACCGTCTGTGGCTATGAGCTTGCCCCTGCAAAAGGGCTGGCCATTGCAGCGCACAATTTCCCGGACCCTGTTTTCCGCAGCTATTTAAGCGGCAAACATGATGCCGACAAGGACGGTTACCTGACCGGTTCGGAAATCGCCACCGTGGATCGGATCAATGAATTGTCCAAGTATGGAACGGTCAAATCCCTGGAAGGGATTCAGTATTTCACTTCCATGAAAGAATTGACTTGCTCTGACATGGCCCTGACAAGTCTGGATGTCAGCGGCCTTGAGAATTTAGGGATACTTCGCTGTATGGACAACCAGCTTACCAGCCTGAATGTCAGCGGCTGTGTGAGGCTCTATGAACTGGGTTGCGCCTATCCGCGGCGACTGTCCGCACATCGTGGGAGCGCCATGAATCCGTTCGGTGCGGAGGGCAATTGTGTCCGCGCGTGCGCCGTGGTATACTGTGGATTGGAAGGGAGGTGGGCTTGTTGAAGCCAAATCAAAACCGCAGCCGCCTTGCCGCGCCGGTTATCATCACGGCGCTGCTGCTGCTGTACTACGCGGGCTTTTTCATCCTGCTGGCGGTCATGCCCGCGCTCTCGCTGTGGTCGCGGCTGCTGCTCGGCGTCGCGCCGCTGGCGCTGATGGGCGTGAGCGTATTCGTGCTCGTGGAGCGCATCAGGGAGGTCCGCAGCGGCGAGGAGGACGACCTCGACCGCTATTGAACCATAACCATCCATGAAGGAGGATAAGCGAATGCTTCTCGTCAATACGGATTATATCTCCGGCAAGGAGCTGGAAATGCTGGGCCTGGTCAAGGGCAGCACCATTCAATCGAAGAACATCGGCCGCGACATCACGCAGAGCTTCAAAACGCTGGTGGGCGGCGAGCTCAAGGCCTACACCGAAATGATGAACGACGCGCGCGCACTGGCCACCAAGCGCATGGTCGCGGAGGCAGAGGCGCTCGGCGCGGACGCGGTCGTCAACCTGCGCTATTCCTCGGCGGCCGTTATGCAGGGCGCTGCGGAGGTCATCGCCTACGGCACTGCGGTGCGGTTCCGCTGACCCGCTCGAATGGCCGGCGCATCCCGGCCTGAATTGGCAGCCGCCGCACGCAGAACCGGCCTTCGCTTCCGGCTGCCTCCGGCTCACCGCTGCTTCCGGCTCACCGCTGCTTCCGGCTCACCACAGCCGCGCGGGGAAGCAACGCGTTTGAAGTCCCAAGCGCTTCCCCCAGCGCCGTTTATTGCCGGCCGGATTGCGCCCCATCGCGACCGCCGCGGCTCTGTATCCCATCCACAGGAGGCTGCCCCTTGCGCGTACTCGATCTCGATCTGGATTTCTTTCTCGCGGACTGCTGTCCGCTTGCGCCGGTCGGCGCGCGGCCCGCGCTTGCCGGCCATGAGCCGTGGCCTGCCGAATCGGCGGCGGACTTTCTGGAGCGGCAGTGCGGCCTGTCCGCAGAGACGCCCCTGCCCGGCGCAGTCTTTGAAACGCACGACGGGGCGCTGCGCTTTTGGCAATCGCGCATACAGGCGGGCGCGCTGACGCCGCCGTTTCACGTCACGCACGTCGATGCGCACAGCGACCTCGGCATCGGCCGTCCCGGGCCGGGCTATGTGCTCAGCGGCGTATTGCCGCAGCGCGTCGAGGCCCGCGCGGACCCGGTGCGGTACACGGCGCTGCATCAGCTCGACGAGGCGAACTATCTGCTGTTCGCGCTTGCATTTCGCTGGATCGGCTCGCTCGACAACGTCCGAAACCCGAAATCCCGCCCGGATATTCCGCCGGCCGTGCTCGCGCCCGGGCGGACGGACGCCATCCGGCTCACCTCGTTCGCCGCGCGCGTGATGGAGGGCGTGAACGGGCCGGAGCCGCTGATCCCGTTCCATGTGTACGACGATTATCGTACCTTTCACAGCGACGCGCCGTACGATTTTGTGACGCTCGCGATCTCCCCGCGCTACGCGCCCGCAGCGGCGGACGCGCTCGTGCCGCTCATCCGCCGGTATATCCGGCCGGCGGCGTAACCGCATCGTACCCGTTTGCACCTGTGCGGGCCGAAACCGGCCCGCGCATTTTTTTGATGGCCTGCGCGCGGGAATATGGTACAATGAACGCACGAAGGGAACGGAGCAAACGGATGAAACGACTCGTCATCGGCATGCTGGCCCATGTGGACGCGGGCAAGACCACGCTGTCCGAGGGGCTGCTATATCAATCGGGCGCGCTCAGAAGGCTCGGCCGCGTGGATCACGGCGACGCCTTTTTGGATACCCATGCGATCGAACGCGCGCGCGGCATCACCATCTTCTCCAAGCAGGCGCTGCTGGAGGCGGACGGCGCGCGCATCACGCTGCTGGACACCCCCGGCCATGTGGACTTTTCCGCGGAGACGGAGCGCGCGCTGCAGGTGATGGACTATGCCGTGCTGGTCGTCAGCGCGGCGGATGGCGTGCAGGCGCACACCCGCACGCTCTGGCGGCTGCTGCGGCGCTTTCAGGTGCCCGTGTTCCTGTTTGTCAACAAAATGGATCTGCCCGGAGCGGAAAAGGCGGCGATTCTTTCGCGGCTTCGATCGGAGCTGGACGGCAACTGCGTCGATTTTACGCAGGATGCGGCAGCCATACAGGACAGCGCGGCCATGTGCGCTGAATCGCTCATGGAGACCTATCTCGCCCGCGGCAGCCTGACCGACGGGGAGCTGGCCGATGCGATCCTTGCGCGGCAGCTCTTTCCGGTGCTGTTCGGCTCCGCGCTGCGCATGGAGGGCGTCGATCGGCTGCTCGGCGCGCTCGCGCGCTATACCCAAAGCCCGCAATACCCGGATTCGTTCGGCGCGCGGGTGTTCAAGATCACCCACGAGGGCGGCGTCCGCCTGACATGGATGAAGATCACCGGCGGGCGGCTGCGCGCCAAAGCGCTGCTCACGAACCGCCGCGCTTCGCTCGATGCGGACGCGGTGTGGCAGGAGAAGGCGGATCAGATCCGGCTGTACTCGGGCGCGCGCTTTACGGCCGTACCGGAGGCCGAGGCCGGCGCGGTGTGCGCCGTCACGGGGCTGACAAAGACGTTCCCCGGCGAGGGTCTGGGCGTGGAGTCCGGCGAGCGGCGCCCGCTGCTCGAGCCGGTGCTCACATACCGCTTGCTGCTGCCCGACGGAACGAACCCGGTCGACGCGATGCAGAAGCTGCGTTCCCTGCAGGAGGAGGATCCGGAGCTCAGCCTCGTGTGGGACGGGCAGCGGCACGAGCTGCATGTACGCCTGATGGGCGAGGTGCAGCGCGAGGTGCTCCAGGCGCTCCTCGCGGAGCGCTTCGGTCTCAGCGTCGCCTTCGGCCCGGCCACGGTTCTGTACCGGGAGACGATCGCAGCGCCCGCGGAGGGCGTGGGGCACTATGAGCCGCTGAGGCACTATGCGCATGTGCAGCTGCTGCTCGAGCCCTTGGAGCGCGGCAGCGGTCTGGTCTTTGAAACCGCCTGCGGCGAGGACCGCCTTGCGCGCAGCTGGCAGCGGCTGATCCTGACGCACCTTGGGGAAAAGCAGCATCTCGGCGTGCTGACCGGCTCGCCCGTGACGGATCTGCGCATCACGCTCACCGATGGCCGCGCCCATCAAAAGCACACCGAGGGCGGCGATTTCCGGCAGGCGACCTACCGCGCCGTGCGGCAGGGTCTGATGCAGGCCGAGAGCGTACTGCTCGAGCCGTTCTATGATTTCCGTCTTGAGCTGCCGCCGGAATGCGTGGGACGTGCGATGACCGACCTTGCCGCGATGGGCGGCTCGACGGACGCACCGGAAACGGTCGGCGAGGAAACGGTGCTCACCGGCTTCGCGCCGGTCAAGGGACTGCGCAGCTACGCGCGTGAGGTCGCGGCCTACACCCGCGGACGCGGACGTCTGAGCTGCACCCTGCGCGGCTACGAGCCCTGCGCGGACGCGGAGAGCGTCATCGCCGCCATCGGCTACGATCCCGAGCGCGACGCGGAAAACCCCACCGGCTCGGTGTTCTGCGAGCACGGCGCGGGCGTCTACGTTCCGTGGAACGAGGTCAAGGCCCGCGCGCACGTCCCCTGCGTCCTACAGGAGCACCCCGCCGAAGCCGCCGAACCCATGCCGACACGCAGCCGCGCGTCCTCCGGCTCCGCCGCCGAGGACAAGGAGCTGCTCGCCATCTTCGAGAGCACCTACGGCAAGGTCGAGCGCCGCGCGTTCGAGCCAAAGCGCGCGCCCGCGCGCACCGCGCTCGACGAGACGCGCTATAACATCAAAAATCAGAAGACCGGTCCCGAGTATCTGCTCGTGGACGGCTATAACATCATCTTCGCGTGGGACGCGCTCAAAAAGCTCGCCGCGCAGGACGTCGCCGCCGCGCGCGAGGCGCTCGCGGGCATCCTCGCCAACTACCGCGGCTGGCGCAGATGCGAGATCATTCTGGTCTTCGACGCTTACAAGGTCAAGGGCAATCCCGGCTCGATGGAAAAGAAAAACGGCATCTACATCGTCTACACCAAGGAGGCGCAGACCGCCGACAGCTACATCGAGCGCGCGACCTACGACCTCGGCAAAAACCACCGCGTCCGCGTCGCCACGTCGGACAACATGGAGCAGGTCATCATCCTCGGTCACGGCGCGCTGCGCATCTCCGCCCGCGCGTTCGAGGAGGAGATTGCCGAGGCCGAGGGGCAGATCAGCGACCTCATCGAGCGCTGGAACGTGCGGGACTTCGATCTGCGCCGCGTGCGCGCCACCGCGACCATCATTGACAAAAAGGAAGAGAAAGGGTCCTGAGACCTTTTCTCTTTTTTCCCCTTGACAAATACCCCATAGGGGTATATAGTGCAGATACCCCCAAGGGGTATATCGCTATCAGGGAGGCACGGTATATGGACCGATCGGAATGCTGCCGCTGCTCGCAGCGCAAAAAGGAGCGCTCGCCGGAGGAGTACAAAAAGCTCATTCACCGGCTCAACCGCATCGAGGGGCAGATCCGCGGCATCCGCAGCATGGTGGAGTCCGGCGCGTACTGTCCCGACATTTTAGTGCAGGCCGCGGCAGTCAACGCGGCGGTCAACGCCTTCAACAAGGAGCTGCTTGCCGCACACATCCGCACCTGCGTGGCGGAGGATATCCGCGCCGGCAGGGACGAGACGATCGACGAGCTGGTGACGACGCTTCAAAAGCTCATGAAATGAGTGAAAAGCGCACAACCTAACCGCAATTTCACAGAACCGAGGAACACGCAATGACACAATACAATGTGACCGGCATGAGCTGCGCCGCCTGCTCGGCCCGGGTCGAAAAGGCGGTGAGCAGGGTCCCGGGCGTCACGTCCTGCTCGGTGAGCCTGTTGACGAACTCGATGGGCGTGGAGGGCGCCGCCGCGCCGCAGGACATCATCGCCGCCGTGCAGGCGGCGGGCTACGGCGCGTCCTTAAAGGGCGCGGGCAAAGCCGCGCCGAGCGCTGCCGAGGCGGAGGCCGCGCTGGAGGATCACGAAACGCCGAAGCTGAAGCGCCGGCTGCTCTGGTCGCTCGGCTTCCTGCTCGTGCTGATGTATTTTTCGATGGGACACATGATGTGGGGCTGGCCGCTGCCCGCGTTCTACACGGACAACCATGTGGCGATGGGCCTGACCCAGCTGCTTTTAACGGTCGCCGTCATGGTCATCAACCAGAAATTCTTCATCAGCGGCTTCCAGAGCCTGTGGCGCCGCGCGCCGAACATGGATACGCTTGTCGCTCTCGGCGCGACGGCAGCCTTCGGCTACAGCACCTACGCCCTCTTCGCCATGACCGGCGCACAGGTGCGCGGCGACACGGAGGCCGTGATGGCCTACATGATGGACTTCTACTTCGAGTCCGCCGCCATGATCCTCACACTCATCACCGTCGGCAAGATGCTCGAGGCCCGTTCCAAGGGCCGCACGACCGACGCGCTCAAGGGCCTGATGAAGCTTGCCCCGCAGACCGCGACGGTCGAACGCGACGGCCGGGAGCTTGAGGTCCCCATCGAGCAGGTGCAGAAGGATGACATCTTCGTGGTCCGCCCAGGCGAAAGCATCCCCGTGGACGGCGTGGTGCTTGACGGCGCAAGCGCCGTCAACGAGGCGGCGCTGACCGGCGAGAGCCTGCCGGTTGACAAGACCGCGGGCGA